>Ga0065711_1005957_pt1 | contig 29058 bp, 18 predicted proteins | sample Hoacrofraction12_FD_59098 | JGI IMG/M metagenome (GOLD analysis project Ga0065711, IMG submission 59098) | Hoatzin crop microbial communities from Cojedes, Venezuela - Epithelial fraction 12 v2 (version 2) | ecosystem: Host-associated > Birds > Digestive system > Esophagus > Crop | place... | reverse complement strand
AAGGAAAGGAAAGGAAAGGAAAGGAAAGGAAAGGAAAGGAAAGGAAAGGAAAGGAAAGGAAAGGAAAGGAAAGGAAAGGAAAGGAGAACTGGAAGGAAAAAAGTTTGTGGATCTTAAATATAGATCATTTTTCGCAAGGGAAGATTAATAACCATTTTCACTGAGCTGCATTAATGATTTTTAAGCAACTTGCTTCTGTTAGTAATTATTCTTCATAATATCATCCCTTGTAACAGCCAGTTTCATGGTAAATGATGTGTTAGAGATTTTCTGTGCCGGGTGAAAATAAATCAAGGAAACATACACAGAAAACCTTCTGCAAAGATGGAATACCTGGAGCAATTCTGTGGGTTGACTACAGCTGAGGTTTGTCACAGAGGCCCTGAGTGATGTGGTTGCTGACTGCAACAAAGATTTATCAGAGGTGAATTTGGTGCACTACGTGCAATGCCACACACCTGACAAGGCAAGACACAAGCCCCTGTGCTTACATCATACCGTCCAAATGATGTTCACGACAGATAAGTAGGGATAAAAATGAGGAATATGTTCTGAATTTATTTTAGTCAAACATCTATTGATAGTTCAGACTGGGATTTTTTTAGTAACAAAATAGAAAAAAAATGCACAAAAATATAACAAAGAATGCTGTCTCAGTCCTAGGGAAGGCTGAGACCCACAGGCTGTTTAGGAAAGACAGGCAAATGTAACAAGAAGGGGCAGTTGCTGTCTATGGAATAAAGTGGCTTATTCCAAACTCTATTCACATAGAGTTTTACCCTGAGGTTGAGAACATGTTGTGAGGTGGTAGGTTAAGGGCCCACAAAAGGAGGTGGACAAGTCTCATGATCACAGGCCTTGGCTCCCAGCACCTGCAAGCAGTCCAGGACATTTCTGGAGATGGTCAGAGGCAATTTTTTAATACAGTTGCTGGGCTAGGGAAGGTGTTTTTGTGGACCTGCTACTCATGATTAAGGTAGAACTAGTTGGAGATGCGATAGCTGCAGCGCTGACAAGAAGATGGTAGATTTTAAGACCCAGAGTGAACTGAGCAAGGCAATCAGCCAAAAACAGCCCTGGACTTCAGGAGACTAGATTTTGGGTTCTTCAGGGAACTGGTAAACAGGATCCTGTAGGAGGCAAAGGAGCTATGGAGAACTGGCCAGTCTTCAAGGACATCACCCTCAAAGGACAAGAATCCTCCACCCTGACCTGAGTAGGCAAGAATATGGGCATGCATGGCAGGAGTAGATCTAGCTGTGCAGCCTGAGTGAGTTCAACTGCTAAAAGGAAAAGTACAAGAGATGGAGGCAGGAACAGGCAACTGAGGAGGAATACAGAAGCATCACCAGGGCAAGCATAGATGGAATTAGGAAGGCTAAAACTTAGCTGGGGTTTAAACTGGCAAGAGATGTGAAGCAGGTACAAGAAGAGCTTCTACGGATATATGGGTAGCAAAAGCAAGATCAAAGACAATGTGACTCCACTTCTTAATGGAACAGGTGATCTTGTGCTGAAGGACGTGGAAAAGGCTTAGGTACTAATACGTTCCCTGGTTTAGTGTTCACTGCTCACAGACCTCCCTGGTCTCTATGTTTAGGGTTTAAGGGAGACAGGTACTGCCCAAAGTAGAGGAAAATGAAGTTAGAGACTACTTAAGTAAGCTGGACATATACAAGTCCATCAGACGTATCAGGAGGTATTCAAGGATGTCAAAGAAACTGCTTAAGTGATTGAAAGGCATTTGATAAGCTTGTAGCAATTGTGGTCAGCTCCTGCTTACTGAAAACGGCCAAATGCCACTCCCATATCAAAAAACAGCGAGAAGGATGATGTTCCTCCTAAACTCAGTGGCTGGGAAGATTGTAGAGTACATCCTTCTTGGTAGACATTTCTAGGCCTATAAAAGACAAGGTGACTGGGAATAGCCAGCAAGGATTTATCAAGGAAAATTAAACCTGACCAACTTGACTATTTTCTATGAAGAAATGTCTGGCTTTGTGGATGAGGAGAAGGCAGTGAACGTCAACTAGACTTCAGCAAGACCTTCAACACTGTTTCCAACAGAGTCGTGGTAGCTGAACTGTGGAGAGATGGATTGTACAGGTGAACTGTAATGTGGCTGAAAAGCTGGCAAGACCCTTGGGCAAAGCGAGCAATGGTCAGTGGTTACAAGCCCAGCTAGCGTCTGGTTGTGGATGCCATCCTTCAGGGACTGATACGGCACTGTTTATCGTCACATTCTGTTCATCTTTATCATGCTCTCTGATATCTTCATCAATGATGAGGACAGTCACACAGAGGAGCCTCAAGACGTTCAACAAAGGGAAATGCCAAATCCTATATCTGGCATGGAATAACCCCATGCACCTGTACTGGCTGGGGCCAACTAGGTTGGAAGCAGATTTCCAGAAACAGATAGGGGATCCTGGAGGCTGTCAGTCTGAACGTGAGTCAGCAGTGTAGTTCGGCAACAATGAAGGCTGCCTGCATACTGACCTAGAAACAGCATAACCGGCAGGTTTTATGAAGCTGTCCCTCTGTCTGACACTGGTGGGCCACAACTGGGATGTTGTGCCCACTTTTGGGGCCTTCTACAAATGAGAGGCCTTCCGACTGGAAAGTCCAGAGTAGGTCTTCTGTAATGGTGAGCGGGCTGGAGAATACCATGAGTTAGAAAAAGCTGCTGAAGGAAGAAATATTGTTTAGTTTGGAGAAGAGAAGGTTGACATGTGATGTAGTTGCAAGTTTTTTTAACTGTCTAAAGAGGGCCTGTAGACAAAATGGAGCCAGACTCTCTTTCATAGGCACACCTCAACAGAATAAGAGGTTATTGCCACAAACCGCAGGAAGAAAAACTCTCACTAGATATAAGGAAAAAAAATACTTACAATGCAAGTGATAAAGCACTAGAACAGGTTGTGGAATGTCTATTCCTGGATGTGTTCAAAAGGCCCTGAGCAACCTGGTCTAACTTTGAAGTTAGCCCTGTTTTGAGTGGGAGGATGGACTAGAGGGCCTTCAAAGATCCCTTCCACCCCAAATTATTCTATGGCTCTGTGGTTGTGTGCCCAGCCTCACTCATGTCAGGACCTAATTTTACAACTTTACTGCAGACATATAAAACATACAGCTGAGGATTTTCCAAATTTATACAGTTAATTGAATATTATATGCAAAAGTCATCCTTTTCACCCTCTCTAACGTATTTATATTAGTCCTCTCCCAGAGCCTGTTTCCAAGTCAACTGGTGGCTGCAAATCCACTTGGTCAGACCTGAAAATACATACTCACAAAAATAGCAGAAGTCATCTTCCAGTGGCATATGTATAACAACCAAGTAGGCAACCAAACCAGGATCATTCTTGAGGAAGCTGTATTCCCAGTTGATGTGAACTTTCTGAATAATAGCACAAGTGCTCATAATCATCGTTTTTCACCTCTACAGGGTTTCCGTGTACAAATTTGTAATATTACATAAAATTTCTAAATTTCATTTTTTCTGTTCTTTTTTTTAGGCTCACTTTCAGTCTGCATCAGCACAATTCTGAATTCTGCATGAGTTCAGAATATGTAACTGACGGTAAGTTTCAGTCAAATGCCAGCTGTCATCTCTAATAACTTATCAAGCACAACAGGCAAACAGAGAAGTTTAATAACAAGCAAAAACACTGTCGAAATGAGTTTATTTCCAGATGTGGAGAGGGAGGCTTTTACTTCTTCCCTCAACAGGACTGGTGCTCTAATGCCTTTCAGTGTGATTTTTAAGGCATTCATTTGTTATGTAACATCCATCAATTATAAAATATATTTATGAGGTCTTGCTAGCAGTCGTCAACAACAGTATAGTGGGCTCACAGTTACAAGGCCTGATGAAATGGGAAAGCAAGAGTAATTGGATTGAAATCGGTAAATGAAAAGTCATTCTGAGGGGAAAAAAGGTGTCAAATTGATGAGGTCTGACATGTCATCAAACGGCGAGGATTAAATTGAGATCCAGTGGAGACATATACACTGCTTATTGTAAGTGTTTAATTGCAAGAATAACAAATGCCTCACAGAAATGCACAGTTAAGCATTACCCCTCTTTCCTATTAAATGGAGTCATGTGGATAGATCTTTTCCTATCCTCAGAGTGAGTATTTGTCCCACATTTTTATGGGGTTTTTGTTTATTTGTAAAATATAAAAGATAGAGTAAATTATTTTTCTTTCAAAGAGAAAGCTAACTTGGTGAATTTAAATCAGGTGCTTGGCAATACTTTATCTGTATTCTTAGGACAAAAACCAAATGCATTCCAGCTCATTCTTAGATGAAAATTTAGGCATTAGAAAAGTTAGAATTATGAAAAGTTTGAGGTTTCTTCCCCTTTAAGAAAAAGCAGTTGCTAGTAATAAAAATTGTTAAATAGTGAGCTCAATTTGAAGGTCTCCAGTTAGTGCCAATTATCTCTGGCAGGAAAGAAAAATAGTCCCAGTGACATAAATTGCACCGAAAGTTTCGGGCATCTATGATAGAGGCTGAGTGGATCCAGCAATGGCTTTTTGGGGTAATTACCTGTATTGTCAGCAGGTTTCTTTCCCACCTTAATCTAAAAACACGAATCTATGCACTAGAAATGAAACTTTTCAATCACTTGGCTTGATGGATAAAATCAAGTAACAGTAAATTGATGAATTGTGATGGATTCACAACTTCTCATAAGGCGAAGACGCTCTGTTTTCAGGGTTGCTAGGCCTACAACCTGTCTTCTCAAATGGCCACTCTCACCTCTCGTATAGGTTACTTTTCTGAGATCCCTGTCTGCAGTACAGACCAGCAAAGAAAATAACCAGAACCTACTGTTTGGCGCATGTGAGGTGAAGATGTAAGAAATGTTCCACAAGTACCTGATCAGTAACCTCAGTACTTTGTCTGTCCCCAGCCCTGAAATGACTGTTACGAAACTATGACAAAATAAAGCCCAAACAGCTGAAGTAAGAAGTCCAGTCTGCATGATGCTAACAACTATGAATGGTGCAGAAGAGTAGTAGCTATAAGTAGTAGCTGTAGGTGGTGCAAAAGAGAAAATTCTGGTTTATCTAGCAAAATGACTGTAGTATCACTCCATATTTTCCCAGAAAAAGGCAACAGCTGAAAATTTCATGTGAATAGTATATTCTGACCGCTGAACAGCATAATAATAGTAACAGCAGAATAAATAGCAAAAATAAATTTAATTTTGCTACCTGGAGAGGGTCTTTATGGAAGATGTCTTGCCCACTAGGAGATTTCACTTTAGGATAGGAAGTCATTTGTGTGATGAGTGCAGAAGAAAATGAAGGAGATCCCTCCTGCCACCTGCAGTGTGCTGGAGGACTGTGTTTTCTGCGGCATCTTGACAAGCATCCCAGGTTTACTGCACAACCCATCATGCGAATTTGTCCAAAGGTGCAAAGGACTGACTGTGGACCTCTGTGGACACTTGTGCCTTCCAGTGCATGGTAGGTCAGCTACATGCTTTTTCTACAGAATATTAACAATAGTCCTAGAAAGGACTGCTGTAATCATGTCACTCACAAGAAATCAGTAGTCTGAACTACTGTCCAGCAAAAGACATAAAATTTTTGCTAATCAGTTCCACATCAAAGGTAATTACTTTTCCCTACAACGTAACAGAACTCAATAACTTGGTGGTTAAAATGGACTGCTTATTTTAGAAAGACAGTCAATCTTGATGGAAAGATGCCGAGTGACAAATTTACAACATCCCTTGGAAATCTGCTCCAACGGTCAATTATCCTCACTTAAAAACCTGCATCTTATTTCCAAATTTGTTTAAGTTCAGTTTCGAGCTGATTGGGTCCTGTTACAGATTTGCCTCCTATAACGAAGTTTCCACAGTATCAGAAATGTTCTTCCAGTATAGGGATTTTCACTTCTACCTTGCTGATGTTGCTGTGAAAGGGGGAAAAAAGAATTTAGCAAAGGCACACATTTAGAGATGGGAGATTTTCTTGATGGGGAATCTGTAACACCAACTACTTTATTCCTGAAATACCAGTTTGTGTGCGTGTGCTAACAACATAGTGTTTGATCACTCTAGTCATGAAAGTCAGCTCAAAACAAAACCAGAACTATGACAACACATGGCCAGGGATAACAGGTTGCTTACTTCGCACAGATTAAACTCTGAAAATCTAGCCCAGATGCTGCTACTGCTGTGAGAGCAAACAGCCATGATGGGGCAGCAGCTGTTGCTAGGAACTGGGACAGGCACCCTCTGGTACCAGCGATCACTGCTGCTCATCAACATTCCCAGCTGCTGTAAGCAGCAAGACTGATTTTTCACCTGCCTGTCTGCCCTATCTTAACCATTTCTTTTGCCACAGGCCATATTTTACCTATTGGAAGAAAATACCAATTTTGCTTCTGCTGCTGAAAAGCATTGAGCCTTGATATCTGAAATTTTACTGTGGAAATCCAACTGCCAGAACTAAGGGATGAAAAAACCCCCAAATCTGTTCCTAATTTACCAGCTGATACAGTAAGTACATTAATTATGTTACTACTATGTTAGAAATACTGCCAAGGTGGATCATACTTCTCACTAGCTTGCTAGGTGATTGCATAAAAACCTCAGAATATTTACTCTGAAAAGTCCTTCTGAAGCTGCCTGTTTTTCTGAATGCTCGTTTCACATCAAAATCTGTCAGCAAGATAGAAAAAGCACAGACAATGCCAGCTTGTCTGTTTGTTTAGATAGTATTCAAGTAATTTTTCTGTGTGTATTCCTCTTCTGTTTTCAGATTAACACAGCTGTTTTGCTCAGGAAAATCATTACTCACCAATCATAACAAAGAGCTAGTAGCGAGGGACAAAATATCAGCAGGTTTACAAGTTGTTGGATTCCAAATTCAATGAAAGGAAGCACCTTGGGCACTATCACACGCTACAAGTTGACATGTCATTCTGCAGCCTCTAGCCTGACCTTTCCTTAACATCAGTTGGAAAACAAAGAATCTGTGCTGTTAGAGCAGCTGCTGTACCTCTAGGCAGGTAACAGTATCATCTTCATGAATGACATCTATGTCACATTTGCAGCATGTCAGGAAGTCCTTAAAACTCTGCAGATCAAAACAACGCAAGATTTTCATAATGACCTTGAGATGGTGATCAAATATGGTCACTTGCAAACTGCAGATATGCGGAGGCCAGCCATGAAACAAGGATGTGTTAGAGATTTTTGTTATGTCAAAGATCCATTGATATCCTAAGCAATATATTAATCTTATTTTCAACAAGGAAAGCAGAAAAAGCACTGTCATCTTTGACAATGACTCTTTTTATAAACGTACTCATCTGTGTTACTTTAAAAGTGATTGCTTCTTCATGGAGTTTCTCACAGCCTTCTCCGAGTATGAACTGCTTAACACAAATTGGTAAATATTTCTACCTCATTAATTTATTGAAAACAACACTAACAATTGTACATAACAGTCAACAGACAGATATATTCTGCCTTGCTGACACATCCTATTGTTATCTTCAAGCAGCATTGGAAGTTGACTAATAATATTCTTTGGTTTATACATTTTGTTCAGTTTCTAATCTGAGGTAGTTCTTTATCTTTCCTGTCTTGATTTATTTTATGAATCATTAGGTACATTTCATAGAACTGGAAACCAGACACGTAGCAACAAATAGGTCAGCACTGTATTTGTGTAACGTGCACTTCTGGAAAGCAAGAAATACATGCCCAAGAAAAAAATGCTGGAAGGATTAGGACTTGTGTGATTTAACAGGCTTTAACAAACTACACCACCCCCTCATCTGGAGCAGCGATAGGCCCAAACAGAAGGGTTACTGATGTACAGCTGTTTCACCACCTAATGAAACCAGTAACTAAGCACTCTACACTGTGCTTGGCAGGTTGGTCTCTTAGGAATGAGAACCACAAAACCAAGTACTCAGAACAGTCAGATCCCTGAGCAGATGACAGAAACAGCAAGGAAAAAAGGTTGCATTGTAAATGCATTGCTTTCTTGAAGACACAGACCTTTGCTGGTTATAGAAAGGCCTTCTTTGCCACTTGGATTTCGTAATCCTCAGCTGCCTTCTGGAGTTAGAGCCCTAAAGACTCGCAGAAACAGAGAATAGTTCAGGTTGGAAGGGACCTCAGGAGGTCACCTAGTCTAACCTGCTGCTGCTGCTGAAGTCGATGCTTGAGGCAACCTGCTCATTACAATCTGCCTGAAATCTTTGGATCTTCAACTCCCATCACCTGCGCAAATGTTGTACATTCAGGAATTCTGGGTTCTTTTGGTCCTTTTTTAGTCCAAGTGCAAGTCAGTAGCTTTAGCTGGTTTTCTATTCATTAAGCCATGTGTAGAGGTGTAAATCTTCTCAGAAGTGAAAGGGAAAATTCAGCACAGTTCCAACATGCTCTAGGATGACAAAGAAGAAGGGCTCACAGCAGTTGTTTGAGGGTCTCCAGAGAGGAATGGAGGATGAACTGTGACTCTTAGAATCACAGAATCACAGAATGGCAGGGGTTGGAAGAAATCTCATGTAGTCCAAGCCTCCTGCCAAAGCAGGGTCACCTACAGCAGGCTGCACAGGACCTTGTCCAGGTGGGTCTTGAATATCTCCAGAGAAGGAACTCCACAACCCCTCTGGGCAGCCTGCTCCAGTGCTCCGTCACCCTCAGAGTAAAGAAGTTCTTCCTCATGTTCAGATGGAACTTCCTATGCTTCAATTTGTGCCTGTTGCCCCTGTCCCGTCCCTGGGCACCACTGAAAAGAGTTTGGCCCCGTCCTCCTGACACCCACCCTTGAGATATTTCCAAGTATTTATAAGGTCCCCTCTCAGCCTTCCCTTCTTCAGGCTAAACAAGCCCAGCTCCCTCAGTCTTTCCTTACAAGAGGGATGCTCCAGTCCCCTCATCATCCTTGTAGCCCTCTGCTGGACTCTCTCCAGTAGTTCCTCGTCTTTCTTGAACTGAGGAGCCCAGAACTGGACACAGTACTCCAGATGAGGCCTCACTAGGGCAGAGTAGAGGGGAAGGAGAACCTCCCTCGACCTGCTGGCCACACTCACCTTAATGCACCATTGGCTTTCTTGGCAGCAAGGGCACACTGCTGGCACATGGTCAGCTTGTCATCCACCAGCCCTCCAGGTCCCTCTCCACAGAGGTGCTCTCCAGCAAGTCCGCCCCAAGCCTGTTCTGTTGCATGGGGTTGTTCCTCCCCAGGTGCAGGACCCTGCACTTGCCCTTATTGCACTTCATCAGGTTCCTCTCTGCCCAGCTCTCCAGCCTGTCCAGGTCTTGCTGAATGGCAGCACAGCCTGCTAGTGTATCCACCACTCCTCCCAGTTTTGTATCATCAGCAAACTTGCTGGGGTACACTCTGCTTAATGGAAATCTAGTTGTTTAACATGGTCAAAGATGTCACAACTTAAGCATATCCAGATGTTCCAAACAGCTATGAAATTTTACGGGTGAAGATACAGACATGTATGATCTATTTCCAGAACTAGATAGGACTGGATGACTGTTGTTGATATTACAACTTTAAGCACAGGTCCAAACGTTGCTAACTGGTTATCATAACTGACCTGAATTTTCAGCAAGTTAGAAAGGTTTTTTGTAACACTTCAGTGTAACATATTCCATGCTCTTGTCTTTCCATCTTTTTTCCCAATATGTTGCCGCAGGTTCTTATACTATTCTGAGAAATTTCAGCTAGGAAGTGAGTCTAAGCAGTGAATACCACAACGCTGGTTTCCATAGGAATAGTAAACACATGGAAATAAAAGGAATGTGAAATAGAAGACTTGCTCACAGGCCAAGTGAGTAATCGACATAATTCAGGACCCGAATACTAGTGTTATGGTGAAGTCTGTGTAAAATAAACTTTTTCTTCTTTTTGAAGAGGATTTACACTGTGAAGCTTCCATTATGAAAAACCCACTCTGAATCAGGTCTGGAACTCCATTATTTTAATAAGAGTAATTTCTTATGTTAACTCCAGAGCACTGGCATCCTACAGGGACTTAAATTACAGGTATCCATTGAGACCATTCAAAGTAAAGCCAGACATTTTCCTGTGTTGACAAAAGAAATTTGGGTGTAAATCTGTGATAGATAGTTTTATAAAGCTAAGGGCCACTATATTAAAGGCTCAGATTTTTAAAAACAGCAACCTCAATAACAGTTAATAAGAGTTAATTAGATATCAAAATTTGAAATTTAATATAAAAATTCCAAGAGGTAATTACTTGCCTGAAAGAACTTACCTGTTTATAAACCAACTGAGGAAAAATATGCAGGATAGGAAATTAACACCTATATTGTAACACTCAGCTAGGAAAGAAACATGTAATACACCAACCCTTCTAAAAAAAAGTCAGCCCTACCTACAGTATGCTGTGCCTTTAGAACTTACCAATTAAAGTCTTTTTTTATTCCCCTCAGAAGGAGAGATCTTAAAATAAGAAAATTCTACAGTACTGCCTTCATGATTGGAAAAAAGAATAAAAAACACCCCCTCACACAGTAGTCTTTTTGTAAAGATTGGATGAAAGCCGGGCCCTGGCAGTTTGGGATGGGAAAAAAAACATTAATTGTGTACTGAGACATGAGACAGTAATAACTCACACAGGCTTCATTGCTTCATGCCAGACAAAATAAAAATAAAGCCAAGTAAGGGAGAGTTGCTAATGAAACTTGTGCCATCCATTTTTTTCCCCACCAATTAGAAAGACCAGAAAGAGAGAAATAAACCCCCCTAGATACAAGATTATTCCTTCCACTCTCCCCATGGCTGATCCAGCTAATCTGAAGAAGAAATACAGTTAATGCTCCTAGGAGATGTTGTTTTGGTTGGATAAGCACGCAGACCTGGGCTAGGTAATCGAAGTGAGGATCTTTGTTTAGAAAAAAAAAATCAAAACTGCGCTTTGCTTGTAACCTGCAGAGAGCTACCATCCTGCGAGAGCCAGCTGACATGGCATACTGCAGAGGAGAAAGACCTTTGTGGGAAAAATAGATATCATTTACTAGCAAGCTCCTGGCACTCAAGAAGCTCTTTTCAAGACACAGACACATGCAAATGTGCACAGACACATAGTATCCTCTTGCTGATATTTCAGATTTTCTGTTTCTTTAACTTAGAATAGATCTTCCAGATCTGTTATTAGTACAAGAAAAACAGTAAGAAAAATAAGCCTGTAAAATCCAGCTTAATGTCCGTGTGTTTTTAAAAATTGTATTATTAATAAATGTATGATCCCACTGTCTTTAGCATTGTTGTAGCTGATGACACCCTGAAGGTGAAATCTACCAGGAATTTGTAGTAAAAACTGACTAGGCTGAACACATTGTCCTTGCTGGCAAAAATGCATCAAAAACCTATAAAATTGATCACTGTTTCATTATGAACGCAGCAGGACGAATAACTCATAGTTTAAACTTCCACTCAAGTTCTTGCCATTCGGTTCAAAAAATAACACATTCGTAAGTCAATATCTACAAATCTCCATAATCTTTTCTAAGATGAAGATACAGCTTTAATTTTACCGAATGCAGGTACGTTTTGTACCCAAATTTCTTTCCTACTCTTCACAAAATATATACGTGTAGACATATTTTAAGTGTGCACGGATACACACACAGAGAAATCCATTTAGTGTTATTCAGGGACAGATTTAAGTATGTTATAGTTGTATTTAAATGTAACCTGTGCAACCCTCAAAGAGACAGAATTCTTTCATCTAGAGTCAATATCCATCAAAAGGCATAAGAGATTCCTAATATGACTAGTACCAGTATTGTGTACGTCTGTACTGAATTAAAAAAGCAAAACACTAGAAACATGTTCTGAAAAATAATTCTACAAGAAATACAATATATTTCTAAAGGGATGACAGCACAGATGTGTTTATTTTTAAAATGTTCCTAATACTTCCCTGAGTACTTATCTTACTAGTGTGATCAAACCACTATTTACAAGGAAATATCACGTCTTTAGGTTCTTTCCTGAAATACTTCTTAAAGTATATTTTGAAGGTAAACGTAGTGGAGTTTGAGCTGTGGTCTCCATTAAAAATTATAAACTAGCATTCACGTGCCTCACTTAGAACCATTATGCAGATCCAACGTATTTAGTGTCTCTTCTGTGATGACTTTTCAGTTACTTATGTTCCTTCCAACTTGTGCTGAAAAGCATGCAGTGAGTTGCTGAAAAATAATACGAGCTTCTAGGAAGCACTTCACCACTTCCTAAGTGGCTGCAGGGAGTTAGATCATCTACAGCTAATCAGGTGAGCAGGAAAAAAATTTGCAAGTACAAACTCGCATGACAGAGAAGAAAATATTAAAGTGTTGCTTTTAAATGTCTTAAGGGAAAAAGCAGTGTCCAATGCAATTCTGACCAAAAAATTCCTGATAATCAGTAGTTACAGAAAATCTCCTTGTGACTACTTAGGTACGTATAAAAAGATCCCAAACCAATACATTTCTAATCAGGCTAGCTCTCTATTTTTCATGTATAGAAGTACCTGAATCCGTATATTTGTGTGTCTGTAACTTAGAGTCATCATTAACCATCTATTCATGAGCCCAGAGCTCTCCCTCAGCCATTCCATGAATGGGATGAGGCTGCTCAGTGACAGTTTTATGGAGAGCCGGCACTGGGCTTTCCACACATGGCTCTTGCTTGTGTCACAGTTTCCAGTGGAGATTCTTTGATCCCATCAGATCAGAATATATCTCTGATGGGTACAACGTATAAATCAGTAGTTCGCAGAATGGCTTGCCTTTCCTGCAGCAAGTATAAATATTACTGCTGGCAACTGGTGTAAACACAAGTGAATACGCTTTCAGGTGTGTTCTACAGAAACCCTCAGAATATTTATTTAAACATTGCTATTTCCCTGTCAACTAACTTTTTTCATTTGTGTGTTTTAGCAAAGTCCGTAAAATCTTACCACAGACGTCCGAATCCTTTGAATGAATGTTTAAATCTCCTTTTTAGCAGTATTCACTCAGCTCTCATTTCAATATACCTGAAAACCCGACAGGATATACAAAAATGAAGTTCCATGTTGTTTATTACTTTTGCATTTAAATACCTCAGCTAAACTAACTCTTACACCAGAACCTCACCTTTTAGATACCCTGCCAGGGCTTGATATTTCCAATTATTATAAGGTGAAAAGATTTTCTTAAAGCGTTCTGCAGTTGCAGCATTTCTAAGCAAGTGTAAGAGCAAAGGCGCAAAGACAGGAACTTATTGAGCCCCACAGTCCCTGGCTGTGTAACAAAATGGAAATACTTCTGAGCTTCAGGAACACCTGCTGCACCCTCCTCAGATATTGCTTTTTCCACTAGTTTTCAAAATAGAAAGAGATGGTCAAGGGTCTGTGTGCCAAGTTCATCAAGGTTTCGGAACACCAGGGCTAGACACCATGCTCATCTTGCAGGGATGCACGCGGCAGTGAAACCCTGAAGAGGGAAGCCCCCGAACCCTGCCAAGGTGGAGGAGGACCAGGCTTTCCTTTTAGGAAAAAATTCTTTACTGAAAGAGTGGTCAGGCATTGGAATAAGCTGCCCAGGGAAGTGGTGGAGTCACCATTCATGGACATGTTCAAAAAACGTGTAGATGTGGCACTTCAGGACGTGGTTTAGCAGGCATGCTGGTGTTGGGCTGACGGTTGGACTTGATGATCTTGGAGATCTTTTCCAACCTTAATGATTCTATAACTCTACTATTCCCCATGGCACAGGCGGAGGGAGCATGGCGGGGACAGGTCCTGCATATCCCCAGGACTGTGACAGCGGGAAGAAACCCCGCTCTGTGAGTGGTACCAGGCACGACAGAATGAGAGGGTGGCAAAGAAAGAGGAGATAAACAAGCAGTCCTACTGAAGGGTGAGGGCCTGGAAAACGGTTCTTAGCATTGTTTGCACTGCTTTCTTTGACACTTCCTTTTGTAAGTAATGATGCCAAAGGAAACATTTGTGAGGAAAAAAGACGGAAGAGGTGTTAAAGGCAGTCCTGACTGATGCCCAAATTAACACCATCACTCCTCCAAGTAGCCTGGTGGGATCTTCAGCAACAAACCCAACACAGTTTAATGTTTGTTGCCAGCCTTTCAAGCAGCACAACATCCTTAACACTGCGTTGAGACCTCACTAATACCGAGAGAAGATTCGGACATGGGGATCACCAAGCTAAATTAAGAGAAGGGAGAATCTTGCTTCCTTATTTTTCCAGGAAACTTCCTCCTGTTTCTTCCTCGGAAAGAATAAATTTAGTTGTTTTATGGTGTACACTGCATTCAGTCCAATGGCATATAAATACATGCTCATGGTAGACACAATATTGGGAATTTTCAGCAGCAGTGTCGAAATTTCTAATGGCTTTATTGGACAATTCATGGCAATATAGATATAAAGGACCTTGCCTTTATCTATCAGGCACTCCTTGCCCACAGACTGCTTTAGACCATTATAGCTGTGACAGTACAACTAATACAATATTTTAATTCCGAGAATACAATTTATTCTTCCCATGCCAAGTCATCTTTGCTTAGATTTCTCAGGAAATTTAACTTGATATAGGCATCCGGTATTTCAGGCCAAACAATTAAAGGTTTGCAAACAAAAGAAAACTGTGTCTTTTAACAGAAAGTTTTACCTAATTTTAAAACAAGACAATGTCATCTGCCATAGCTTTATAAGCATTTGAAACAGGAACACAGGATCACAATCTCTCGAAAAAAACAAAACCAAAAACCAAAAAGACAAAAAATTTGGACAGGTGGAAAAATTTATGCAGCAGCACTATTTTGAAAGGAGACATCCAAATAAGCAAGAATTACTTTAAACATACCAAGATCTGCATCATATCCTATATCATGAGATATGATTTCTCTTATGAGCAATATTTGACTTCTAGCGAAAGGACTGAAATTCCATTTCGCATGAAAAGAGAGCACAAATATAAGAAGGAACTATTATTAGCCAGGCCTCCAGAGCAATATTAAGAACAGTTTGGAAAGATCATCTAATTAATCTACAGATATCACCTTCTGAAGAGCATATCTACCAAGAAAGTCTCTAGGGCACGGAATAAGTTAGCTGATCAAGACTTACAGGAAACTCTTGTATAGGGAACGCTCAGGAGCGTAGTAATGATTCCAGATGATTAACAAGCTAAGAAGGTATTGCAGCTGCTCGATATTTTCAGCTAACGCATTCCAGCCACCCAGCCACCGGTGTATCTGTGTTGGAAGAGGACACGCACAGCTCTGTGTGTATCACAGCAAATCCACGTGTGGTGCAGACCACTGCTCCATTACTGTGTTCAGCTGCGTTGAAATGGGTATCTAGCACAGAGATTCAGAGACGTACAAGAAACGCTCCTCGCATCCTGCTCTCTTGTCGTTTATGGAAGCACTGAGCTGGTAGGATTAATTCAATGTGTTTGCAATTAGTTGCACGTGTAGAAGCTCAGAACCAAGTATCGCTGTCAGAATATGTCTAGCAAAATTGAAATGTGTCATTAAAGGATGATCATTTTGCCAATTTTCTGGTAATTTTTCAGGATTCTGGAATTCTGTGGGAAAGGAAAAGTCCAAGCTTTCTATGAGATGGAACATTTTGTGCAACTTTTTCCATTAATTTTTAAATTTTCTGTTCAGTTCCATTTTATAAAACAAAATGAAAAATCAACACAGAAATGGAATGCTTATATTTTCCATAATTCTGTGCTTCCTACAACCTGAAGCAATGATCTGAATCTTCTTTCTTGACAATGTACTGCTTTGAGTCAGAATTAAAATTATGAAGTCTTGAAATCCTTCAAAAAAATGAGATATTTTTGTGCACATGCATTCAAGTTATGTACCTATGTTATATACATACATCAAAAAATATATATTTTGGTTTAACAAATTGAAATTTGGGTTCTTCATCTTGGAGGATTATGCGAAGAAAAGTGCTTTCTTTCTATCTCCTAGGGAGGAACGGACAGTTTTAGCTTTCAGCTTGTGTGTTAGTTATTCAACTGTGAATCAATTCACTCTTGGTTCCTTGGGGAGGAACAAAGGGTCCTCTGTGCCCGTGCAGACCTACACATTACCCACTCAAAGTGTCTCCTGGAACTGCACAAGACTCATCGAGTGGGAAAGCTCCCCTTGTCATCCTGGTAGAGATGAGGAGGCTGCAAGGAGTGAACAGAAAAAGCCAGAGCAGCCGTATGATCAACAGGATTTGTGTGACACGAGCAGCGAGGATGCGAGCAATACTGCAGCTGCTAGCACAGAATAATGCTATTGAAGCTATGCCTTGCAATTTGATGTGGCTTTCACTCTCCCCAGTCAGTCCACCCACAAAGAATCTGAATACTTGGGCCAAACATTTCCAGTGGGTGAGTGCTCAAATTCTGTGCACCTGCCCGAGGCCTCACTTGATGTGCATCGGAGCCAGCAAACGCGCCCCAGACTAACCTTCACGTGGTCAGTGGGCACTGCAGACCTCGGTTTGGCCCGCACAGAAGTCCCCATCCTAAAGAGAAAATATATTTTAAAAATGTGAACCTGCTTGCTTTGTCATAGTTGTGATACAAATTGAAATTGCTACAAGCCAAGCACATTCTGAGCTGGAATTTCAGCACCTCACTTATCTCAAGCAAAATGTAATACTGGCAGCCAAAAAACAAACATCTGCCAGTTCAAACAGACTGTAGAAGTAATGTTCTGAAACACGAACAGCTTCTGACAGTTTAGGCAGTCTGGGCAGAGCTGGTAGCGACAACTACAGCTGAGCTGCCCAATGCCTACCATTATTAGATGCTGTTTTAAGTTGTTTATAAAAGTTTGCCAAGATTTAACTGTTTGGGCTGAATTTTCCCAGACAAGGTATCTGTCTCAGGCTGACTTATTTTGGAAAGTTTCATTAAAATGGTTCAGTCATTTCCAAGTCATTTAGAGAAAAGTGCAATGTTACGTTCCTTCTAAAACATAAATAAACTGTACAATATCTTTGCTGAGAAGTTCTAAGATACTTGTGCTTTGGAAAGAGAACTTCAGAAGAGCCTCAGCATCCAGGACATGCCTTTTGCTAGTCCTGTAAAAATCCAACCACATTTTGCCAGAACACAAACCTCTCAAAAACTTTAGTTTATTTTGTGCTCTGTGGATGCTTGCTCAAGACTTGTAGCTGAACTCCTGTGAGATCTCATTTTCACAGAGCACAATCCCACCCTCATCCCCTCCTCCAGCACTGCTGTGGCACATTGCACGGGAGGCAGTTTCCCCTATAACTTGAGCTCTGGTTAATTCAGGATGTAAGAGCTCAAAGCCAACATTTTACAGTCAGTCTCAAGGTGGGCAACAACTAAGTATCCGTCCCACTAAGAGGTCTGTACCAACCTCACTGGTCTCAGATGAAAAAGCACATGGGGAAGTTTCAAAAGTGTTTGAATCACGTCCACTGTCAGCAGGTGTCTATTAGGGAAAGACTACACAGACACATGCAGGTGAAGCCAGGCGCCTTGACTTACACTCTGCGTTGGCTGAACAGGTACCAGCACTAAGGAACAAGGGTGGATTAGCACAGTGCTGCGCCCGAGATGCTAAACCCAGCACCTCTGTAGGTTGTACTGGCACGGGCCCGGAAAGCTGCTAATGTTAAAGCAGGTTCCCAGGTCAGAGGCTGCTTGTACGTAGCCAACTTGAGGCTTGAACAGAGGAATTCAAGCGTACTTTCATGCGGCCGTATGTACCTATCTTTCACGTCGTCTCTCCACACCCTGTACTGTGGGCGAGTGTGGAAGCGACTTGGACATAGCTCTGTAAGGACATTTGGTGATCTAGAAGTTGAAAGAGTCTTTAGCCAACATCTTTGAAACAGAAGGAGTTCAGAGTAGTTGTGCTGCACTCTGGAGACATTTTAAGTAATTCTGCAGAGGCTGTTGTTTTCAAGGCAGTGTTTAAAAAAATAATCTTTCCTCATTTGAAGGTTGATCTTGATTGAGTATTTTGCTCTTTCCTAAATGATTTGCATTTGTCTGGCTTGCACTATTCTTCTTTTGTTGAAGTATCCATGCAATTCTGAATTTTTCAGTATGCAAAAACAATTCAATTCAGCCACAATTGATTAGGTGTGGATCAGATCTGCCTGGATTAAGTTCTGTGATTTACTATACTGCTACCAAATTAGATGTTTCGCAGGGTTTCCTGCCAGTTTTAAGATGAATGACTATGAAATTATTCTCCAGTTTTATTTTGAAAAAAGATGAGTGACACCATTGAAATACTGTCTTGCACAGTGTGTGAGAAAGGTTTTACTTCTGTGGCATCTTTTCTCTGTAGATCATAAAGAACCTCTCTAAGATAATAACGTTCTCTTTCTAAATAGCCTACTAGGCTAAAAAAAATTATCTCCATTCCTTTCTTACAGCAATAATGTCCTGGACTTCTTTAAAGATACATGCAAAGGCAACAGGAGGTCTTACCTCTTGGTTACAACTGCTGTCACCACACTACCACTCACCTGAAAAATGTAAATCTAATGATTTACAGGACAGGAAAAATGTGGATTTACTGTGCACATCATAGATCTGCTGTAATGATACTTCTGTAGTAAAAGTGTGAGATTACTTTGATGTATCATGGCACAACATGACAGGCAGTAATTTATGTCAAAGAGCATTAGATGTAAGAGGTCAAAGGTAAAATTTTGTCTCTGCAGTCTGTTTTGCTGTTTAATTAATACCTGCTAGACAAGACAGGTAGGACCTGCAAAGACAGTGTTCTGGTCTTATATAAAGCCAGAAATAAAATGGGTTTCGGGAACTGGTTGTAGTCACATGACCTGGACCAGTGTTTGAAGGACATGCTTCAGCATCCATTGACGTAAGTAAATCACACGCTGTAGTGTGCTGATGAGCCTCATTTACCTGAGCTCATATAGTTACAGATTCTTTTCGTACTGATCACTAGTTTGAAGCTGGCACTCTCAGTGAGAAGAATCAGAGAGGACAAAAGAGGAGAAAAAGATCAGCCAGCTGGCTCACAACTGAATGGCGAGCTAGGCATAAGGAGACAGAAACATCTCTGTGTGTTAGTTTTTCTCTAGTGAGCTGAAGAGCCAGAAATGTGTATAAGCAATGGAAACTCTTTGTAGGTCATTCCAAAGAAAACTAATACAGGAGAGAAGACCCTCAGCCCCTTCTTTGGGTGGATCCTTTGGCAAATCCCACATGGATGCAAGCAGACTGGGAAAATGCGGATGCATTCTGCTGCTTGAAGAAGAGAAAAACTTTAGAGGACATGCCCTTAATACAGTCTCTATACTGCAATGACTGATGAGAACAGGGTACATGCAGGATTCACATGAGCTGCTGGGATTAACAGCTGCTGGGAAGCCTTTGCCAATGCCTTAAGATGAAAACCCAATTGTGGTGCAGAGGCACCACTCACTGGCTTTGTGTTGTGTAGCTGGAGCCCAAGCCAAGCCTTTGAAAACAGAACTACAAGCTTTGTAAAGATTCAACATCAGCATTATAGGCAAAAGACCACAGTATTTGCTTCGCAGGGCTTGTGCAGATCAGGACCCTACCATCTGAAAGGCAGCTTATTCCTGGAGAAGAAGACACCATGTGGTTGGCTTCTTAGCCTAAGATGCCCCTCCAGTGCACTCTCTTTTGAGAGACTGAGTACAATCACTGTTCTTCAAAGGGGATCACAAGGTTTAGCACCTGCGTAGTCTGTCCAGACATGATTACCAACACAGCCAACCTCTGCTGCTTCTGCTCCAAGCTAGGTACCAAACACTCAGGACTTTCTTTCAGAAGATGAACTGGCATTTTCCTGGATATAGGCCAATGATGGGAAAGTCACTGCAACTTTAAAACCACTGTTTTTGCCCAACCATATGAAGTCAGAGACACAGAGTGTCTTATTGGGAACCCACAGTAAAGGCACAGTAAGGACAAGCTTTTGCTTTGGGTGCAGTATGTGTAGGATCACAGGATTGTTCATTCTGCTTGCATTATTCCTATCAACATTCTGAGATCTTCTTCAGCTGCAGCTATCAACAGACATTAGAATGTACTTTCATAGTGTCCAATTTCGAGAAAAATTGAGACAGGTGCTCATTTGAAGGAGTTGCTTTAGCCTTCCTCCACTCATCAAAGTGCTTAAGCACATGTTTGGAATTCGATGGCTTCGTGTTAAGCATAGGCTTCAGTGCATTTGTGGAACTGAAGCCTTATAACTTAAACATAGTACAAAGTTTAAAATCTGTCTGATATGTAAGTATTATATATATATGTGTCAAAGAAAACAGCATGAGTGCACAGGGTAAGCATGAACTTGAAACAGATTTTATAGATATTGATTAAAAAGAAAAAAGTGAAGTTGTTTCTTAAAAGTTAGGCACAGGAAAGTCAAGAGAGAGCTATAAAATATTACGTTCCTAGTAGCTGGCCCTCTTATTTTCCATGACTATGTTGGCAGCCAAAAAAAAAAAAGAAGAAACACACTGGCGTATTTCTTCTGAGCAACAAGAGATGTGTTCCATCCCACAGAGCCCAAATTCGCTGGTGAGGGCCTGACAAACTGAAGGAACCAACACTAACCAGAAAGAGCATGCAGACTTGTGCTAAAGAGTTATGTGACTGAAGGGGTGAATTATTTTTTCCAAATTTTAATATCCCATGTCATTACAAAAGCATATTATTTAACAGAAAGAAAATAAAAGTAACTATCTTAATAAAACTGCTATGCATCTAGAAAACAAGATCACATTCAAAAAAATCAGTGTTACATGTAGACTTGAATATGGAACTTAAGTAAAATATATTTTTATACCTCATATGCATCTCTTCTAATGCTGAATGGTAATTAATATACAAGAGTTTACCAGAATACTAATTAGCAATAGTGAGAAGAAAGAGAGAAGGAAAACCAGAATGTTTGGAGAGAATATAGAAAACAAGCAGAAAGATGACAAATTCTATCAAAGTAATATGCCACCAGGGGAAAAGTTACCGATGAGCATTCAATATTTTAGAACTTCCTGCTTTTAATACATTTGATTTCTCAGTCCAAGTGTAATTAAACTACTTCATGTTTTTTTCCCTTTCTTTCAGAAATTAAAAAAGAAGGAAAAAAAAAAAGACCAATTAGGTTTGTGGGTTTGTGAATAGCTTGAGAATCCAAGCAGAGTTACTCAAAACCTCATGACAAATGTTCCTGACTAAAAACTGTTCATTAAATTATCAGAAAATTAAGCAATCTACCCACTTTTCATTTTGTCCACATTTGGTATATCCCCACATTTTCTTACCAGTTGCACTAAACTTTACCAAATCAGCCGTTTTGTCTGACAAAAAGTTTTCAAGACATAATTGTTAAATTTTGTGTTTCTTTTTGGTTTTCTCCTATTTTTTGTAGAAGCAGATCATTTAAAATCCAGTGAATTATTATTTGATTCTGAGAAAACACCACTTTCATTACTCATTGCTAGCTTTCAACAATCATGTTTCATGATAAATACACTTTTTTTTCCCCTGAATATCAGCCAATGATTTGGTGTGTTTTCCCTGATCTATACATATCTTATCACCATTATTAAATAGGATTTTAATTTTGTCCTAAATTCATAGGTTCAGTGCAGTGGAGTCTAAATTTTGAAGTCATTCAGACATGTGAAATGTCAAATTTATAGATTCTTCTTGCAAAGGAGATGATTTGTTAGAGGTTCTCACTGTTTCTCATAGAGCAGCCAAAAGAATCCATGACAGAAAATAGATGAATAGGAATGATTTTTTTACTGGTCCTTTTCATTTTAGCTATTAGGTAAGGATTTTCCAAAATGAATGAAGCCATTGTCGACCTGCCCCTGCATATCTGGGTTGTTTTTTTTAAATTTGATTTTTAGGGAGAGTGTTAGTAAAGGTTGGGAAGAGAAGCAGTGTTCAGGATGAAAACACATAGCTTTCAAAAACAGAAGAACAATCTGCTCATATATAAACACAGTAGGCCCTTTCCTTAAGAATAAAGACACAATAACAAAACAAAGAAATTGTTATTCGCCTATGTGAATGCCACCCACTAAGTCAACCAAACAGCTCTCCCAAGCATAGATCTGACTCCCTGACAATCTGGCCCTGTGTCAAAAGGATAACCTTAGTAAAAAAATCTAAACTCTATCCTCCACGGTGCATGAACATATACAAACCAGCTATTTACAGATGTTCGAGGAAGTCAGTGACAACGTCCTGAAAAGGTATATTTTAAGTCTCGCCAGGTGGAATTTCTAAAGAACTACTTGGACAAATTCTTGAGAGCAGTCAGAGCTTGTCTGCACCACCCAAGTGGCATCTGTGGTCACAAATCAGCCACATATTGCTGGTCAGGAGCCCTCTGCCACTAAAAAAACCCCCACTTTCCTGGCATATCCATGTCCCCGCCAGGTAATTGTTCCCCTTCCGACATGTGGCCCGACTGGGGCAGCGCTGCCACAGAGCCATTTTTTTCAGTCACAAGGAGCTGTCTGTAACATGCACTAGTCTTAGGTCTGGGACTGACCTGCATAAAACCCTGGCTGTCTGATCTCCTCCCCTCACTCTGGCAATTGTACAGCAGAGCACTGCTTGGTGCAGAAGACACTGTCACCCACTGCGCCCTCATTATCTCTCTGTCAGAGCTAGCTGTAAAGAACAAGTCCTGCTCATGTCCGTCTTAGCCCGAAGCAGAATTTCCAGAGGGGTAAAAGGAGGAGAAAGAAACCCGCTCTTGTATTGAAGAAGCTTTCAAGGCATGGGACTGGATGGCAAGGGGACTCATTTCATAATTTTTAAAAACTGTTGTCACAAGCTTTTGAAACTTTTTTTTTTGTCCCCCCCCAGTGCTCCAAGGTCTCCATGAATTTGATTCAAGCTTACTAGAATTTTTTTCTGGGATTGGTACGAGCACATTAAAAATCAACCCAAACAATTTTGGGAGGAGGGTACGAAGTACTGCTAGAAAAGTTAGACCAGCATGAGGCTGAAATTTAGCTTTAAAGACTGGGCAGTACTCACTCCTGTGCCATTTTACAAACAGGCAACTGCATGAGCCTGGACAGTTCTGGGATAATTCTGCTGAGCAAAAGACCTATGGCGTACCAGTATCTTTGCAAATAACAGGGATCAACTCTCAATTTTACAAGGAGTTACACATCTCCATCCAATTTATAAACCTACCCAATTGCTTGAATTTTCAATGCACATTGTATATTAAAATGCAGAGAGCACTGAGAGCAGGTATGGTTTCTTGTCCTCTTTTCTCCTCCAGATGCCGGAGGGTCTTCCACATTGGGCTTTATTGTGATATGCAATGGTAAATGTTAGGTAGAAGCAAGGCAACCAAGCCCTGGCAATATTGACTATTGATCCAGCTGTACAGAGTCAGATTACTTGGAAAACAACCCTTCAATTTTTCACTCCAGTGACGCTGCAGGGCAGTTGCTTTTAGGATCATTACCCTTGTCTGTAAAATAGCGGAATGTGAGAATGTGTTTGAGTAAATTCTGAACCTATTTGAACTTTGTGGGTTTGAAACTTAGTCCTAGAGTCAAATCATTGCTTTCCATGAACACATCACCTCCACAGCTAACCAGGGCATTCACACCAAGACTGTGGTTTAGCTGATCCATGTATCATCCATAAATCATGATAAGCTGTAATTAGCATACTGAGAAATACCCACATTGCCAACACCTCATCACATCAGAGCTGCTTGAAGATAGGAAAATCCAGAAGGCACGTGCTTCCTTATTATACTAATCATCAAAGAAATTAATGTCACTGATGTGCTAGCAAGGGCTGCCAGAACCCCGTCTCTTTAGCAAGGCAGCTCTGCAGTGAAGAATATAGGCACTTACGCAGTGTTTGGATAGCAGGAGCTTTAAGCTTAGGAGCAGAAGATGAACAGCAAGCAGCCATAGGCCAACTAGTGTACAACTTGTCTGCACTCATGAGTTTCCCTTTCATTTTTGTGTCCCACAATATTCTAAACAAGGAAGACAAGTCTCATGTAAAGGGAATGTTAAAGGTAAGAGTGTCCTTAATCCGTGCAAACGGCAAGGCTCAAGCAGCAAGAGTGTGGGCAGGCCAGGCATGCAGTAATAACAAGAATCATGAGCAAGGTAAGTTGTGGGGACATTTTGATTGATGGAAGTTAGATGAGAAAGATTTCATCCAAACATTTTTTCTTCCTTTTTATCATATCTAATTGCTGTTAACTTAGCCTCTGCAGTGAAACAGTCCTTTCCCCTTGCTCTTTAAAGATAATAATGAGTTTTGACCTTTTTTTTGAGGATTAGTGCCATCTCTGAGAACTCAACCTCCCACATCTCAGCAAATCAGATCACCCAAGTCTGGTTTTCATTGGAATCTCATTTTAGGAGATTTTTCTGGAGGGCACATGAACACAGAAAGGACACTCCTGAAACAGATACCTTGAAATAGAGAAATAAATATTATGAAACATACTGAAGTAAAAATGAAATGGATAGAGTTGAGGGGGTATAGCAGCGCAATGTAAAAGGAACCAACAGACAAAAAAGATAGATATCTCTCTTATACAGAAGTCTAGAAAGGATACTTTATAGAAATAAAACGGAGAAGATCTCAGTCTCAGCAGGCATCTGGGCTTATGACAGAAAACAGGGCATGATTCTGAGACTGAGCTGGCTTAACTTCTGAAGAATGTAACAAAAAAGACTAAAGAAAGAAAATCAAAGGAAAAAGGGAGAAAAGAAAAAGAATGACAAAAGAAAGAAAGTTTCAGGAATGGAGAAAGTCCATCTCAAGCAGCAACAGTCCTTAAAATCAAACAAGAAAAATAGTTAAATCGTCTTCCCATTCTCAGGTATACTGAGCACATGAAATGTCCTCAGAGGAAAGAAAGAGTGGCTGTGAAGATACAAACTCTGGCTCAAGAAATTGTTGTTTTAGAGCGGTGACTGCTGGAAGTTGGGAAGGTATGTCAGACAACAATCCCTCTGTGTTCTCCCTCTTTGTTATATTCCTTCCCTAAGCATTTGCTATAAACCACTCTCAGAGACAGACTACCAGACAATGCAGACCTTCAGTCTGACCCTGCGCTGCACCTCTTAGCTTTTAAGCCCAAAAAGTGATGCATGAAATAAACCCAAGCAGCAAGGATTTAAACACAAGTGGCCACAGTGTCTAGCTATTTAGGTCTATTAAGAAGTGTGTGATCAAAAGCCAAGTCCCTGCTGAGGAACCAAAATTGATGAGATCGGTCCAGACACAGGGCTCTGATTCAGCTCGGCTTTCACACTACAAATTGTAAAGTAATTTATCACTGAAGAAACCCACATAGTTGTATCACATTAGCAGAAATTTCCCATGAATAAAACAAAGGATTTTATTTTGTAACTTTCCTTCAAACGTAAGAAGTCTCAGAGTAGTCTCCCGTCCCCCATAAAATGAAGAACAAAGATTAATTTTCAATTTACGCAGTAATTTTTACAGTCAAGCATAACAAATAAGGTAACAGATTTTCCAGATGTCGAGAGCTCCGGAGGCACTATTACCAGGGCTAGGCTGCCCTCTCTTGTACAGTGGGAGATCAACACCTGGATGTAACGTTGCAGAGTTAAAATACATGAGAACCTGCTGTGCTCTGGACAGGAGGAGGGGAGGTATACAATGTCCATTCTCACACCAGCATTAATCAAATGAGGCTGTAATGTTTTTATGTAAAGCTGATCCTGTTGGCAATGAATATATTCATGACGTTTTTAGAAAATATTGCATTTCAGGCATTTCACCTCTGCAGGTTCACCAGGCAACGCGCAGCTCCCTCCTTACAGATGGCACAGTTTATCTGCAGAGCCTACCTAACTTAAATACAGAGTCCGAAATATACCCCACCGAGACCTCTGTATTTCCACTTTAGAGGGAGAGTGGAAGATCTAAGCTTTAACTGCCCCGGCTGTCCTTCCTTCAGCCTTGCTCCACTCCCTCCATACAGCCCCATCGTCAGGCATGACTCCTGTTAGAAACCTGCTGAATCCTAACGCCTGTTGTGCTCTGCAGAGTGACCGCACACTCCAGAAACTGAGGCATTTGCCCCTTGCTTCTGCAACACTATGGTTTTACTTGCTGCAAAATAGCAAATCACAGAAAAAAAGGGTTGAGCTGTCTGTTCAGCTTATTAACCTTTATAATTCTTCCTGAGAAATTAAGAAAAATTACTTTTTTCTTTCTTAGGTCAGATGAGATGTTCATTTCCATGGCGATTTCCTAGATGTAGTCTCTCTAGTCTTCAATTTTTTTCATAAAGGTAAAATTCTTCCCACACAACTGGAGATACTGAACGAATAGAGTATGCTAAGAGTTTTCTGTTACTAGCGACAACTTCTCTAGCTCTTGACTAGCTTTATGCTGCGAAAGGTGAAATCTTAGGGATCATATCTAATAGCCTTTCCTCTGTGTAAGTATATGATATATCCTGACCACTATGTCTTATACATCCTCCTTGGTTAACTCATATTCATTAGCGTCCTGGCTATTGACCCAAGGTGCTCCTGTCGTCCTTAATTTCATCCTAAAAGCTGGTGGTTTGACTCAATGGGATTTCAAGTCCAGTCAAAGTTAAAATGGAAGCTCCTTAGGTAAGAAGCAGCCAGAACAAGCTAATAAATCTCATATTCTAAAGACAGGCTTTGTGCTACTGAACGAAGACCAGAAATATGAGATATATAAAAGAATCACCTAGCACAAATCCTCTGAATAGCTCAGAAAAGAATGGGAGGCCCTCTTTAGTTTTTTGGTTTGGTTTTTTTTTGCTGTGATACCCAGCACAGCTGAGGCACAGGGGCAGAAGGTATTCGTACATGAGACACAGGTAGGTAGAGCAGAGGACCATAGGCAGAAAACCAGACCTTGACTTCACACCCGTAAAGGCCTGGCTGGCACGGCTGTGGAAACTTGGTGGCAATAGGTCATGAGGGGAATACCTCCCACCTTGAACCAGGGGAGCCAGAAAGCAACTGTTGAATCACAGTTCCCTCCTTGGTCTTCTAAGGCAGAGAACGCAGTCTAAATCTAGACCTGCTTTGGGAAAATATGAATAAAACGGCAAAATCTGCAGTGACTTGAGCCTTCTCGCTGGGAAAACAGTTCCCCCCACAGACAGCCCTTCATTTTCCCCAACAACAGTGTCAGTAAATGTTCTGTATGGCTAAGCATTTGCTTTAACCACACTGCTTGTAATTAGCAGTGTCTATTAATACTAGGCATCTGAGACCTGCAGGGCTTGAGTAAAAAGTGCCAGGGCTCAAGTGTTTATGAGCAGTTCATATACAGCAGGAAATTTCTTGTTTTTCTTGAACAGTCGCCCTGTCTCTATTTGCCAAAAACTGCATGGTGAATAGTCATTACCCAATTTAATAGAGATGTGGGCTAAAATTTCTGCTACCTGGTTTTACACATAGGCTGCGGTTAGAGGGGAAAACAGAGAAAAGTCTCATCATGTACAAGCTGGTATGTAATTTAAGTGAAAGCAAGAAGTTTAAATAAGTCACTCTATGTCTACCATCTTAAAGTAGGCTTTTCAATTATTTGCAATGCTTTGGATTAGTGATAGACAGGAACAAATCCTGCAGATCTCATCGTCATCAATTTTTACAGCAATTCAAATGCTACTCTTTAAATGAATTTTGTCTTTCACGTATGTATGTGATTTTGCTTACCAGTATGGATTTCTGTTCTGATACTTTCATTTTGCAACACAAATCCTTAAAACAGAGAAGCTTTGTCTCCTCCCTGTCTTTGTGGTGTATCTTTAAAAAATGGCTTCCACACCTTCTTATTCTCTGCATTTATGATAATTTTCAAGTGTTGGGTTTTATTCAAGACGAGAATGAGCTGATTCTAAATAACCAGGATCAAAATACCTCCATCACTACCCTGTTTACCCCTACAGTCTACTCACAGGACCGCAGACACCTTATGAAGACAGGCACTAACACTGTGCTAACAATTTGGTATATCATTTCGCTGTTTGCTCTTGCATAGTGTCAAGTCTATATTTTGAGTTTGTTTACAGCTCTGCTCAACAGACTAGGAATTAGGTGAGTTAACTGAGCTCAGCACAAAAGGCTCCGGGCAATTTACTACGTAGCACAATGTCCCTTAGAAAAGAATAGCAGAAACTGAAAGGAAAGTTTCCTCATGAGTGAGACAGTCTTATCTTCAACTCCATTTTATAAAACTCAGCCCTCCATCAAGAGGTCTTATGGTACAGATAAAGTCAATAAGGAAAAAAGATTTGCCATAATTTTTTTTCTTAATTTCTCTTTGTCTTACATCTGGATATTTGGAGTCATTCATTTTGAGTATTTTAAAGTCCGTCATTCATCATATGTAAAAATCCAAGGGCAGTTTAATTACACCTCCAAGCTTCACCAATACTCACGTGTTTTCCAGTGTGGCCATAGATATTGCGAGTGTTTTGTTTGTAACAGCATAGGGGGAATGAAAGGCACAGATTTGGTAAAGCACTAAGTGGTTTGCAGTCCCCTCGTTAATTATCATCACTTATATACCCCATTTATGTAGAAACAGTATATATATATTTTTTTTCTCTATTTCAAAGAGCACCAACCAGAAACCAACAGAGGGAGAAATCTGTTTCAAGTTGGTAGTGTTGACTTCTAGCGCAATTATAGCAAAACAAGAATATATGTAGTGATTTAAGAGCCTCAGCACATAAACATGCAGAACAAAAGCACACTACGCTTCTTCCACAGAATAGCTCAGCATTATGGCAAGGATATTCATGTTTGCAGAACATAAAAAAAAAGACAAAAAAAATGCAAAGGAAAAAGAGAAAAAGAAAGAAAGAGAGAAAGAGAGAGAGAGAAAGAAAGAAAGAGAGAAAGAGAGAAAGAAAGAGAGAAAGAAAGAAAGAAAGAAAGAAAGAAAGAAAGAAAGAAAGAAAGAAAGAAAGAAAGAAAGAAAGAAAGAAAGAAAGAAAGAAGAAAGAA
>Ga0065711_1003229_pt1 | contig 29062 bp, 16 predicted proteins | sample Hoacrofraction12_FD_59098 | JGI IMG/M metagenome (GOLD analysis project Ga0065711, IMG submission 59098) | Hoatzin crop microbial communities from Cojedes, Venezuela - Epithelial fraction 12 v2 (version 2) | ecosystem: Host-associated > Birds > Digestive system > Esophagus > Crop | place... | reverse complement strand
AATTTTTTTTTTTTTTTTTTTGGGTGTTGAGAGAGCCAGATAGTGATGGTTGCTCCATCTTTAACTTCTGGCTGGTTGAGAGGATAATGAGGCCATTCAGTATAATATAATCTCTTAACATTACCCAAAAAAGTAAAGGGCCAAAGGCAAGACTTAAAATGTGAAGGCATGTATTTTTTTCAAGAAAAACCTAGGCAGTTTTGTTTCTTTAGAACTGCTTAATGGAGTAACTGGGAGGAATACAAGATTTGGAACCAAGAACTACACCATGATGAAATGGTTTCTTGTGGGAAATGAATTCTTCTCTTATTAAAAACAGTGAATTTGTGAACTGTCCGTCCTGCCTTCTAACACCTGAGTATTGATAAGAAACAAACTGCTCTGAATATATGTACAGCTGTGACAGATGCTGCAGCAAGCAGAAGTTGTGTTATAGGCTGAACGTTGAACGGCAGGCTTTGTGTTGATTTGTCTTTCGTAGCATGCCATTTTGCAAAAAGAATGGTTCCTTCGAAACACCGAAGGGCAATAGGCAAGTCCTTTTAGGAGTAGCTAGTGACCTGGAGTAACTAGTGGGTATATAGAAAGAATAAAGATGTGCTGCACAGAGTAAATGGTTATTTGATGATAGATGATGATTAAATAGCAGATGTTGCTCAAGGTGGTAAGATTCTTCTCTTCTCTGTGTCAAAATGTTTTTGTGATCAAAATGAGCATTAGGAAATCGTAGTTAAGGTCAAGAAGAAGCTACTGAATCGCTGTACTCTGAGCTCTTTGTGTCACATGCAGTTTTACTTTAGTCTGCCCAGTCTGTGTGTACTCAGGAGCATCAGCTCACTACCCGTGTGCTGCGCAGCGTGCCTGTTCGTTCACAGCCTCTGCTCTGCTCCTTGGTGCCCCAGCCTGGAGCAGCATTTCAGAAAGGAGACTTGCCAGGAGATTCTGCCTCTGCCAGATTAAGGAATAGGCTGCAGTCGCATTAATTCATCTCATCGTATGAACCTGTTACGTGCGATCGTATTTCCCGGTAGTTCATTGACCCCATCTCAGTTACATGATCGGGCTTGGATCTGTCCTCTGACTAGGAATGGGCTGCAGGTCCTCAGAGAGGCTGTAGTGTGGAGTGGGTTTTTCTGTTGCCTTCGGAAGTTTACGTGCCCTGCAGCTTGCCCCTGGGATGCTCCCCAAAAAAAGAGCACAAGTCGGCTTCTTGTTGGATAGTAGATGAAGCTCAGTACTGTTGGACTAAAGCGCTACTCCCAGGGAGGCACTTGTGTTCGTCTAATCAATGCATTGCTTCTCTGTGGTATTTTACTGTATTGGTGAGTTATCTTTTAAACAGATAAATATGTATTTCTTTAAAGAACCATTTCCTCGCTTAGAATTAGGTGCTTAGTTTAGAATAAGTCTGAGAAATGATCGGCAGTTTAAGGAAAGGCTTGGAAATCTGTAAGCAGCTGAATGAAAACAGCGTGAATCTGACTATAGGTAATTATCCTGGGTGTTTATAAACTGTCCAAAACTATTGGGGCATGATAATAAACAGATGTTGCATTTTCGTTTTCTGTTAGCGAGCAAAATAAATACATAATAGTTAATTTCCAATTCTGAATTGAACATAAAACAAAGGTAAGCAATACTAGTCATATTGAAAAAGCTCTACAAGCTGGAGTACCAGAAACTGTTAAATGGAGTATAAATACTCTAAAGAGCATTTTATGTGCGCTTCATTCTGTCTGACAGACCAGTTTATGTTGTAAGTCCGTATACACTTTCTCTAAAATGGAATCCAAAGAAAACACAGTACAGCCAAATAGAAGTTGTAGTTAACTTTGAGCTCTGATTAATTTGTTTTTCATATAATCCTTTTCAGGGCAGTGAGAAAAACGTGAGAAAAAGATGATACATTGTGGTATAATTAACTTCCATGAACAATGTGAACTTTAAAAGAAATAAAAAAAAAGAAATTCCATCTGCTTTAATTGGATATGTTTTTTCCAAATGCCAGTATGGATCAAGATGCTGGTCCTGTTCCATGTTTGGATCTCTGCAGTTCCCATTATATGCATGAAGTTCTACAAAACCTAACTCACTCAATAAACTAACAAGTTCTTAAAAACGTCAACAGCATGCTCATCTGTAATTAATTAATTTCTAACATTAGAGCCCACTGGACTTTATCCTTTTCTGTTTTAAGGGGATGATGTTTCGTAATTGAGGCAACTGAGTGCATACTTTTGCCATAAAGTTCTAGAAACCTCATTGATTTATAAAAGCATTAAATATCTAAGATTAAGTAACTTTCAAGCTGAAACAAACATGAAGCTAAAAGCAATATGACTTTTAAAGCCCAGCCTTAGAATAGACGCATGAACAGATATATAATGCTTTAGTTAACAGTTGCTGCCATTTCTTTTACAAATTGTTCTTTAGGGTATTGTAACTCAGCTGTTCTTAAACCCATCACTCTGGAACCTTGCCTACAAAATGTCAGCGCAAGTGCAAATTTTATTTCTTTAACAAAATAAAGGGCTTGGAGCTGTTAGGCTTTCTGAAGTTTTATGACAGTAAAATAAATTTTGCTACTTTTGCTTTGCCATGACAGGAACCATACTGTCCACCTTGTCCTGCCAGCAGGTAGAGACAGAAAACAGCTTGTTTGGAAAAAACATGGTGTGTTCCAACTTGCCTTTTTTAAAAAAGAGAAGCCCAAAGTTGAAGTGTAAATGTATTTATAATAAAAAATATTGTTGTGCTGTGCTTTGGGCAGAGGGCACTTGAGGGTGGGTACTTTAGAAGAAAATTTCACAAGTTGAAAGCGAGACTTGGGTGCCATCTTATGAAAGGAATTTATTCTGGGTTGAGGTGGTCTTTCCTACAGATTCAGGAGAGAAGCCGACATTTCTGCTGCATGTGACCAGTACGTTTCTTATCAAATCTACTATTTTGGAGTTTTTTACGTTCTTCCTCTCCCGTCTGGCTTCTAAAGCTGGGTAATGCCAATCCCTTTGCCTTCTTTAATGTTTTCCTGAAGTTAAAGCCTTGACACATATTCTAGGCAGTAGTATGCAATTGTTCTGTAGTCAGTATATACTAAAATGGGGATTTGCTGTCTCGATGGTTGTGATGGAGAAGTGTTACTGTTGGTACATTGGTTTTGGTGGTTTTTGTTTATTTGTTTTAAAGATTAAGGGACTGAAGTTTCTTGCACATAGCTGCTTCTAGTGCAGCAAGTTACATTTTAATAGCCCCTACTTTTAGCTTGGATCTTTACAGAAGGAAGATTAGGTAATAGTTTGTGCAGAAAACATCTGTTTCTTAACAGAGATCTCGCCCTGTTGTTTTTTTTTTNAACATTGTCCCTCTAACAAGGAAGTCCTTTAGTCTTTTAAAGACTTGAAATTTCATCTTCTAAGTCCTTGTCGGGTATTACAGTCACTGTGGTTTTAGCATGCTCGTGTTCTGGATCCTTTGTTAGCTTAAGTTATTAGCCTTAGATAAGTGTTGTGGGATGGAAGGACTGCTTTCTATTGTCAGTGCAATTTCTGAATCTCTGGACAATTTGTCTGGGTTAGAATTTAAGTTTTTTTGGCTCCAGTGTTTGTTTAGACCTTTCCCTTGTCTGAGGAAAAGATGTTGTTAAAGTAATTAAACCTAGTATTGCATAAAAAGAGAACCTTTCCACAAAATTGAATTGCTTGGGGTTTATTTAAGTTTTGTGTTGCTTAAATAAATTCGGCATTTTACTTTGTTTGTTACAAGAAACTTACTATCTATTCTCTGGAATCTTTTTTCCATGTTTTCCACAGAAGACCAACTCTGAGGGTTTCCAAGAACAACAGCTCTCTGTGCTCTGTAGTTCTTTGTTTCACATGAAAGTGCATTTTATGTGTCTCATTATTACATTATTAGAACACTTTTCCAGCTCCTTTACAATTTTTATTGTGCTATGTGTGTAATATGGAAAGACCTAATACATAGATTTATTGGGGAATGATCCTTTTGGTCATTGTTTTCTTGAGAGTGCATGGAGTTCAGCCTGCTGTTTTCAGGGGAAATTACTCACTGTGATGCTGTGTGTTCTTCTAAATAATTTTAATCCTGTGTTTCTTAGAACTCAAGAAACTTTTTTGTATCTTGGTGCCCAAATCAGTGAAACTTGCAACAGGAATTCAGTGCATCAGCTACACATGTCCAAGCACTTTCTTCTCTTCCCAGTCACAGTGCAGGAAGTGCTGAGCACCTTTCTGTGGATTTTGTGGTGTTGCTGATCTATCGCAAGACTAGCGTTTGAGAATTAAGGCTAGGTTGGCTTGTGACCCTGGGAAGAAAGAGTGATTTGAGACGGAAGTTGTCATTGTTGGGAAAGTGTTCCCCTTTATGTGCATGTGTCTTAAGGCGGGGTGGAGGGTAAATTAGTAATGTGGTGACCAGTGGATCGCGCTCTATATTACCTAACTTGTTTGGAGTCAAGTTGCTGAACCCCTGCTCTGGTCACACATGTCATGATGTAATTTGAAGCAGGGTGTGCAGATGCATTCGATTTATCATTATGTTCCTCGACCTAATGCAGCTCTTTTCAATGACAATAATAAACAACATATCCCTGTTTGCTGAAGAATATAGGTAGCTTGCATATCTGTGCTGGTCCTAGTAGTGTTTGTAGTGATAGGTTGAATGAGGTGAATGTTCAATGTAGGTGTAAATCGAAGTACTCATTTCCTATTTTAGCATTGCAATCTAATTAAGAAGGTAAAAATGTTATGGCTATCAGAATATCCTACATACGTTCCAACTTCAAAAGGCTTAAAAATGCCTCGCTTACTAACTTCCCTTTCTACTTTTACATTTTCAGTTTGCGGGCCAAATGTTGACATTCGCAATGATATCCATGAGCTGAAACGCCTGGAGAACTGTACGGTAATTGAGGGTTTCCTTCAAATTCTGCTCATCTCTAAAGCAGAGGATTACCGCAACTTCCGCTTCCCAAAGCTCACTGTCATAACTGACTATTTGCTGCTGTTCCGTGTGGCAGGCTTGGAAAGCCTCAGCGATCTCTTTCCCAACCTCACAGTCATTCGTGGGAGGAACCTCTTTTACAACTATGCCTTGGTTATCTTTGAAATGACAAATCTTAAAGAGATCGGGCTTCACAACTTGAGGAACATAACCCGCGGGGCCATACGAATTGAGAAGAACTCTGACCTTTGTTACCTCTCCACGGTGGACTGGTCTCTGATCCTAGATGCAGTGTCCAATAACTACATCGTTGGGAATAAACCTCCAAAGGAATGTGGGGACTTGTGTCCAGGAACAATGGAAGAGAAGCCATTGTGCGAGAAGACATCTATTAACAATGAGTACAACTACCGCTGCTGGACCACCAACCACTGCCAGAAAAGTAAGATTTGGGTAGATTTTGAGTTTTTGTTACTTCTTTCAGCAGTAAGGGTTTAATTTTATAATTTTATTTTAAGCTCTTTATCAACTTGAACTTTTATTCTGCTCATGTGTCTAGTAGGCATAACGAGTTACCCAGTTACCACACAAATTGATTTGTTCCCAACCAGTAAAGGATCATCTCACTTGATTTAAAAAAAAAAAAGAAAAAACAAAAACAAAACCAAAAAAAAACGGGGGAAAACCCCCACAAAACCCCACCACAAAAAAAAAAACCACAAAACAACCCCACACCCCAACAAAAAACAAACAAACCCCACAAACTTTCTGGGTTACTTCCCCATAGAAAAGATGCAAAGTAAGTGTAGAACTTCAGTCATTGTAGCAAAGCTGGAACTAGTTTTACTTCCCTTGAGGACTTTGGCAGGAGGTGGCTGTGAAATGCCATCTCCTCCTCCTTGCTGAAGTGATGTTACATGTGTGCCAGAGTCATTGCCGTACGCAAGCTGTTAACTGCACTTACTTTGACTTAGTTCTTTGCCTCCCTTGGCATGTACCTTCAGAAATTCCTGTAGTGGTAAGATTCTGTACTTAAGATCTTCTACTGAAACCAGTTTTTGCGGTACAGTCCGTAGTGTCAAAGTGTCAGTGGATATCTTGACCCTTAGTGAGATGATCCTTGCCCATTTTGTTCTTGTCTGGCATGACGGGGTTTATGTCTTTCTGATAGCAAGTTTTAGCAAAAACAGAACCTGATCTCTTCTTACTTTTTAAAAATAGAGGAAACATACATAGTTTACTCAAATAGCATGATTATATGGCAGGCTTTTTGAGTTCATCCTGTAACTTTATGAAAGCTGAGCCCTGCAGTATCAGTAGGGCTTAATTACAAGCAGTCGTCACTGGGAGGAACAGTTCCTAAATTCCACTTGTAGTCTTGACCAAAGCTGCTATGACAGGAAACACCACGGTGTGAGAGGAAACAGGAACAGGGCTGCATTCAGGTTATCTTCGTTTGGGGACGCTGTTTTTCCTAAAGTGGCTCATCAGTTGCTTGTGAAGCCCTCGTGTTCAGTTAGAACTGAAATTAAAGTACCTTCTAGGGCAGTTCCAGTCAATGCATGCCAAAAATATACCTGAAAAAAGGCGTTGGAGGGGCTATGCTTTTATCAATACTTCTTACAGGAAATAAACTTTGTTTTTAAATAAAGAAAAGAAAACCCCTTAGCCTGTTACTGGGAGACTCTGTCAAAGGTGAGGGCATGAACTGCATTGCTTTCTTACCATGTGTTGCTATGAGCTGCTAGGCTTCTGCAGGCCAGATCTGTGTCTTTGTTAAAAGGATGTAACTGTTGTCTGCAGAGGGTGACCTCGGTGATGCCTGTGCAACCTCATTGCCTTTAGTGGTTTGAATGGATGTAACTAGAGTGTATTTGATGACACATAACGACTTACTTGCTTTCTGTTGTGTGCTCTGGCTTATTTGGAGTAGACTAAAGTAATGTGCAAGAAAAGAGTGTTGACTTCTAGGGGAATGATAAAATAATTTGGATCCCAAATGCACGTGAGAAGAGATCTGTTTAAGTAAGAGGAGGTCATAGTTATAGTGTGATGGCAGCACTTTTAAGGCAAGGGTGTAGGTAATGTTTACCATTTCCTATATGTTTTCATCTTCCTTGCATGGGAGAGTGTGAAGAAGAAAGCAAGTCTTGGAAAAGAGCCTTGAAAGGCTTGTTAGAAGCTTGTGGAAAAGCAATGTAGTTTAGAGTATCTTAGGATGAAGAGCGTATAAAGAAATGATCATGTTCTAACCAATAAAAGGAGTGAGATAATTGGACCTGTTTAATCTTGCTTGCTGTAATAAGCCACTGACTTCAAGAAAGGAGACTTTAAATTTACTAGCCATTCATCAAAAAAAAAAAAAAACCCCACACCCAAAAAACCAAAACACCCAAAAAAACCAAACAAAAAAAAACCAAACCCGCCAGAACCCAAAAGTACAGCCATTCTGAAGAAAAACAAGGGAGGTATAAATGTGCGGTTGTTCAAAAGCAAGCTTTTTGTCTGTCCTGGTAGATTGCTTGGATGCTTTGGCAGTGAACTCCTGATCTGGAGAGGACTCTTGCAGTACAAAATTACACAAGACATGAAAAAGAATAGCAGCAAGGACTTTTAAGTTACTGAGTGTTTAAATCTGCATTTTCCTACCAGTAGAGATAAGAGACCTGTGTTATTTTCCAGGGAATGTTTTCCTAGTGTAGTATCTAATTTAACCCTGACATTCTCCTTGTGCGTCACAGTAACGTTAAACTGAAAATGCTGTCTATCACTCAGGGTTCCTTTATGCCTTTTTATTTTTCTTCGCTGTGGATCTGTGGAGGAGTGTATATTAAATCCCTTTTGTCCTTGTTTAGGCTTTACGCTAAAATATCTCCAGTTGGTGGGTAAATGTTGTGTGGGAACACTTAGTACTTTAAGTAGCCTGGCTTCTGTTTAGTTTTGCCATTCAGTGGAAGTTGTTTTTTTTCCTTCTTTTTCTTGTTCACAAACAAAGGAATAACCCCGTGCTTCCTTCAATATAACTTGTGCAGCAACAATGTTGGGGGTGGAGGGAGGAGAGAGGGAAGGATATGCTGTGTTTGACTTAGAATAATCCATTGACATTTCTATGGTAGAACAAGCTACAAAGAAGCTGTAACTTCAAAAATTTTTTAAAAAAGGTTTTAAGGTTCAGCATAAAGTGTGAGTGGCTTCTCTGCCAGTTTTGTTGCCCTGGTTTCTGTGTAGCATACATTCCTTTACCTTCGAGTGCCCCAAGGCAGCAGCCTTGCTAGTTTGCTCGCTTTGGAGCTGTGGCGTGCTGTGTTGGGTTTGGCAAGCTATCACCTCTCTGACTTGCACCTACTTTTCTTTTGGCCTGTCAAATGCCAACTGTACTTCACTTGGGTTGGAGGTACGTGTAGAAGACTCCCTCAAGATAAAAAGAGAGTCCTGAAGTTGTTTGCATCAGTGGTGGTGCTTTGGGGCACAGGTAGAGATGGAAAAGATAAAAGTTGAGCATCCAGACGTACAAATAAGATTATGGGCTCCCCCCCGGAGGTTGTGACTGCTGGATATGTTTATGGACACTGCCTGTGTTTTACTCAGTGACTGATGTGAGAACCAGAAAAACTGTTCTGCTGTACCCCTTGAAAGAGTAGTCTCTGGTGACATGATTGCTTTGCCTGTCCGTTGGTCTACTGTGAAGAAACCTTTTGTTGTTTTCTATATTCCTTCTACTGATGACTAAGTTTTGAGGTCTGCTGCCTTGGTCACTAGGTGTTTGATAGCCTGCAGCAACCAAATCTAAATTACAACCATGAAAGCCTGTCTGGAAGTTCAGGATCCCTTGTCTACCATAACTTTTGTGGTATTTTTCAAAAAAGTCCACCTAATGCTTCCCAAGACAAGTCTGCGTTTGCTGGGACCGGAAGAAATAAACTAGGCAAACTGTTTATATAGGAAAGTAATAGAAAAATTAGCCATGATCTATAATATGAGATCTGTCGTGTGTGGGTGTATTTTCATTCTTAACTTCACCTTAAATATTTGTCTGCTCTCTTACCCACCCCACAGTTAAGTTGGAGATGCTCGTTTTCAAGTATTAGTGGAAACCCTTCCTTTCCTACTCTGATAAAAGAAAGGCTGCGGGGAGGGCAGGCTATTAACACCCGCTATGAAGGGGTAATGGCTTCAACTGCAGCTTCTGTGTGAGAGGACAAGAGCACAGCCTGGAAGTCTGGGTCCTCCCTTTGGGAGAGAGCAAATTATAGTGCTGCATGAAGGGATGAAGTAGCCACGCTTCCCATAAAAACAACGAAGGCGAGTATCTGAAGTGTGCGAGGGATCTTTAAGATTAGATTTGCCACTGGCCTGAAAAAATGTAGGTCTAAATTGTCATTGTAGAGAGAACATGGATTAGTGGTGTAAGCATTAAGCAGTTGTTTCAAAAGAGGCGAATTTGACATGAAAAACAATAGCTCACGTAGATCGCGCTTCACAATACAGATCGCGCTTCACAATACAACAGAAGAAAACTCTCAGCTTCCGAATGTGTGAAACTGAAGACCGTGGAAAAGGCATGTGAGGATTTGGAGACTGATAAGGAAGCAGATGGCAGCTAAGCACGAAATGTTTTTAATGAAAATGTATCCTTATTCCTTTTTGAATTGGTTTGACAGTGGCCTGAAAAGATATGGTGTATGTGGGGAATGAGGAACAGGAGGGAGAGAATGACAGTGAGTGGGAAGAGTGGTCCATATGTACCTTCTACTAAAATGTTTAAACATATGGAGACAGTAACATGATGTATTCTCACAAATATTCGGAATCTGCTCCTGTTTGTTTACATGGAGCTCAAAAGATAATGCAGTTGAGTGGTATTGTTTGACATAGCTTCATTGACTTGTGCAGTACTTAACCAGTGTACGCCATCTGGGAGTCTGCTCCCTGTTGATTCAGCAGAGTAGTGGTGAAAACCATGTGCTGGGTGGGTTTTTTTTTTTTCCCCTTCTCTGCTTGTTTTCCCCTCTCTGAGGAGTATTCAATGTATTCCACTGCCCTTTAGAAATAGTGAACATGCGTGAACTATGTAGATGTGAAGAGAGAGAGGAAGAAGTTGGGAGCTAGAGGTGCCAAATTAGGTTGCATTTATTTTGCTTGAAATTGCATCTGTATTCTTTATTTGCTGCTTCATTTAAGTTTTTTTTGGTGTGTTTTTCTTAAACCCCGAAATACAGTAGGAATAGCATGTATAGGTAGAGGACAACATGCTTTAAAAGTTTTATTCTTTTAGCAAGGAAATTTGATGTGGTATAGTGTGAAGTGAAGCTAGTCTGTGTAATGTCAGTCCTACCCTAACCTTTGTTGGGTTAAAAAAAACCCCAAAACTGCAAACCTGAACACACTTTGCAATGGACAGGTTGGTTGTCCATTTGGTTGGTACGCATACTCTCCAGCAAATAAACATCTGCTGAAAGGAATAAACAGAAGAGTAGACAACAACAACAAAAATACTGTAAAAGGTGCAGTTGGTGTCACTGAGTTAGAAAAATCTGGAGCACGTTAAAAAAATGTTGTTAGTGTTTTCATTGTGAATGAAGTTTTTTCCTGACTGTTGCTCCCCTCCTGAGAAGCCTGCTCTTCAGCCAAAGGTTTCCCAGAATTTTTGTTATGGCTGTGAGAGCATATTTAATTAGTAAGTTGGAATGGCTGCAGAGCAGTTTAGGCCAGTCTGCAGTTAATTACTGTAGCAGAGGTTTATATTCTGAGAAAAGGGCTAAAATTAAACAAACATATACTTGCCATTTTTCTTTGTTGTGTTGCAAAATGCCGTAACCTGGGAAGAATATCGTGAATCTTGCAGTCAGCGCTAGTCACCAAACACTAAGTGCTAATGTTGAATACTCATATTGGCTTCCTAGTTTCTTTTGGCACAAAGATGTGTAGTGTTTTTGAGTGGACTTGAAATTTTGAAGTTTTGTTTTCCACTATTAAAAGACTGGATGCAATTAACTAGGGGAAGTCCTTGCGTTGCAGAATGATGCAGTAAATGTTGCCGTTGTTTCCGTGGCAGTACAGTATCATGTAAGTGGGTGTCAGGGTGGTTAAATGTATATGCCCATTTATTCTGAGTAATATGAACTCTATTTTGCATAGAGACCATTCTGATTTAAGAAAAATGAGGATTAGCAGTTCTAAAGTTAACCCCACGATAAACTTGCGCAAGCTGGGAAGTGGAGGCAGAGTTTTTTGTGCTTCATATAGGTACAACTTACTTGCAATTAAAGAAGAGTGTGTTGTGATTGAAACCTGGCTGGGCAGAAAGCCGATCCTGATCCTGGTTTTAAATTTTTGCCTTGTGAAACTTTGAAATCCTGAGTAATCTTTATTGCTACTACAATATGGACTTACTTGAGTTGTCTCAGGCCAAGCAAGTGCTTCACTATCAGAATAACAACTGTAAAAATATAGTTGGAGATCACTTATAGGAAATAATCGTTCCCTGGTTTTATGGGTCGCATGTATGTTAGTTCTCAGTTCAGTTTCTCTGAAGCTCTGTGGTAAAGGGTGGGGAAAAAAAACAATGCCAGTCCTTCTTACGAGAAGATAGAAACGCATCACTAGATTGTCACGCATACAGTGTGCAGTCTTTAATGTGTAGTGCTCGAAAAGCTGTCCTGGTCTAACCTCTCATTATATGGAGGCTCATGGGAGAAGGGAAGGGACTTGGTAGCCCAAGGGGCCTGAGGCTGTGGAGCAGAGTGGGATGGGAAGATGATGTCTATGATCACATTCAGATTACATCACATTTCTAAGATGTTGCTTATTTATTTCAAACTTCAAAGAAAAATTACTTTAAAACCTCAGTAACATCCTAAAGTTACTTTTCAAAGGTACTATATGTTAGTGATGGTTCAGCAATTTGATATTCTGTTGCTAGCTAGGGTTGGAAACCGAAGGGCTTTGGTTTTACTTGCAGCACTTCTGCTGTTCATAGTGACTTGCTTTTGTCCTAGAGGAGACTGAGGATGAGGTGTTGTTTAGAGAATTATTTTTTGTTTTGCTTTCCTGTGCAGCAGTACCACGTTAACTCTATGAAATTAAATAAGCATCTAAACTTGAGCCAAATCTTTGATTAACCTGCTTATCATGGACTTTCAGGCCCCATTGATACATATCACACATACATTTGTTAATAGAATAGATAGTTGTATTGGATAGTTAATTACATGTAATGTAAGACTTTAATTTTATGATGAATTTGCAAAACAACTGGGAGCTGGGAATAGCTAGCAGTGTTATAGGGGAAAATGTTAGGGAAATGTCAAGTGGAAAACCAGATGAAAACTGCGTGTTTGCTGTGTTCTTGCAAATGTTGCAGGGACAAGGCAAACTGAGCCTGGCTTAGCATTTTCCACAGTTCTCTGTGGCTCTTATCCACGCAAGGAATCCTGTTTGCGGTGCATTGCTAGCTTTCCTGGGGATTTCTGTTTTGACAGTTAATGCTTGTGTGGATGTCTAACGAGGGGTGAACTTGAGCTGCAGTCTTTTTGTATTGGTGGGGGCCCTGAAAAGATCTGTCTTCCACCCAGCTGTCCATTTTCATAGAATTTATAGAAAAACATCTTTTATGATGACTGATCTGCAATTGAATTTGGCTGAAATGGGGTGAAGGAGGTTTGGAGGTGGGCATGTGAACAAACTCACTGAACTTGCCAGCCTACTTTTCAGAAGAAGTAAAGGTAAAACTTAGGTTCAAGCCTGGATAGCAATCATGGCCTCTAAAAATTTTGAATAGTAAGTGCCATTTTCCCCTCTGCAAGCACGCATGTATGTAGGAATGAATTGTCCTTAAGCATTTTCCTGGATTGTTTTCATGTGGTAAACAAGTTTTCCAGCATTAAACAGTGATGAAACAACTTTTGTTTAGCCTTCCTTCCCGCTAATAGTGTGATTTCCTTCTCAAGTCTGTTTATGGCTCCGAGAATTCACTTGTAATGGAAAGATGCTCGGATAATAGTATGTTAATACAGATGGTTGAATTGCCTTTTTCTTCTGAGGTGAACGCAGCTTGGTTCAGTTGTCGACTGTCTCTTCCTCCCCCTCCCTGTGAAATTTTCAGTGTTTGGAATGGAATGTGCATGTGCTATCAGTCAAGCGCTAAAACTGATTTAGCAACTAGTTTGTCCACCATAAAATGGCAAGGGTCTGAGGTGCCTGGAATCTGGGTTTTTAAAGCTAGAAACTCTATGCCTTTCAGTTTTTTGTTTACTGTTTCTTGCTGGGCAAAGTGAACTTGTAGTTACCTGCCTAAAGCATGGTTCTATATGCCCTGACTGATTATTAAATCCATTTGTGTAGCCCTGGACAATGTGGGCAAGAATGAATTCAGCACATGACTTGAGGATCCCTCTTGGAAAGTCGTGTTTTTTGGAATTTGGTTGCCGATTCGTATGTTCAGAGGGATTTGAGACGCAGCTCAAAGTTCTCATCGTTGTTCGCTGGAGTTCAGCTTACGCTCTTAGGTGGATCAAACTTCCAGTTTGTTCACCAATGTGACCTTCCTAATGTGGTTTTTCCTTGTTGCAACATACAGGGTTTATAGGCGCTTAACTGTTCCCTTCTTAATAAACAGTGCTCTGTAGCTGTTGAGACTCTCATCTCTTCCCAGCATACTCATCATCCCTCCGTTAATGGTTTCTCTTACTTTTTACTAATATAACTCAGTTGAGGGGTCCGTGTCTCCTATTTTGTTTTTTTCCGGCTGATGTGTGAAGGATATATATGGATGATTAAAGGTTATAGTTTTGGGAAATGATGCCATTTAGGAAGCATGTTTGAAGTGTCGAGCGCGCAGAGAAAGTCTTTTATATCAATGCAGGCCTTGGGAGGAGAAGATGTTTTTCTATGTATAGAAACTTCCCGTATAGGATGGCAAGAGAAGGCTGCAGGGGGATTGCCTGTCTCTTTAAGTGGGTTTATAATTGGCTAGGAATTTTTGTCAGCTTAGTCACTGCAGCATTCAGCGGATGAGGGGAAAAAAACCACAGGCCCCAACCGTTACGGCCGTGGATAGGCTCTGTCATCCCAAAGGAATGCATGTGAACAAAACACTTTGTGCGGTGCAACCGTTGGCCTAAACAGTATTGCATTCTTAGAGCAGGCTCTGAGTCACATGGAGCAGATGGATTGTTTCACTAAAATGGAAGTTATGTATCACTGAGCACTCGGGTAGAGCTTTTAAGCGTGGTTCGAATAGGTCACGATATGCGGGTGTGATGTAAAGGTAAAAAACAAAGCAACAGAGCAGTTCGTTGTTCTGTGGTTGAAGTAGTTTCTGTCGCATTAAAAAGGCAGGGAAGTCTTTTGCTTTGTTAATTACTGGTCTGGCCCACCGGTCTAAAGATTTTCTCTACATTTCAGACAAGCATGGTCTTAATTTTGAGGCACTTTGTGTTTGTCAGGGAAGCTTCATGCTACCCAAACTAATCCAAAGAAACCCCTAGGTTTTTTGGGGGGGAGGGGGGAGACAGGGCGGGGGCACACACACGACCCCAAACCTGGTGACTGTTCTAGCAATGAAACCAGCTGCTCAGCTCTTCTTCACCTACCCTGCTCAGCCTTTTGCCCCAAAATCTATCTTCAAGCTGTTCTCCCTAGTGCCCATGCCATATTGATTAGTGAGAGATGTAGCTCTGTCTCTGTGGGTGGCGTTACCCGTTATTTGGCTTTATCTCTTACCTTTAAGGGATTTGAAAGGATCTGATAGGAGCATTGCCAGTCTGCAGCCTTCAAAGCGTGCAGAGGAGGAGCTGTGACTTCTGGCTAAACAAATCCAGAGCTGTCAAGTGATTTTTTTTTTTTTATTATTATTTTTAAATTTCCCCTTCCTCCCGCGTTGTGGGGAATCCTCTTTAAAGAGTGATCTAGGATTTAACGGAAAACCCAGCCTCCAGTTGGTCGATATTGACAACTGCTATCATTTGGCAGGCTGTTGCTGTTTGGAGTGGAGCAAGTTTGGAGGTCTTAATCCAGTTATCACTAAGGCAGGTGTTTCAGAATTAGTGCCTCTCCATGTAATATGAATTGAATCTTAAATCATTACAACACAAAGGGGAAACATTGACTAAAATCCCTTCCATCTCTGGAGCTTTCCTCGTGAAGGCAGCACATGAATAGGAACTCTGAGAAGATGATTTACTTTTTAAGTGCTTGCTGAAGGCTGTTTAGCAGAATCAGAATTGACTGGTCCACGTGAAACTCTACATGCAGAACCGAAATTGCAGTGAGTCACTGTCTGATCTGTCTTTTGTGATCTGAGAGTCTGGGATAAAATACTGCAGTGGGTGTTACAGATAAAATCCAGTATGCAAATCCTCAACTCGGAGGTGAAGCGTTCTTCCTCTTCTGCTTACTGCAGTTGTTTGTGTGCATCCATTTCTCTTATGTAGAAGAGAAATTAAAATAATCAGTAATACCTTGCTCCACAAAATGAATACAGTGGTGGGAGGGAAAACAAATATCACTTGCAGCAAACCAGCTGTAGAGAGTTTTTTAAATTCAAGGGCTGGTTTAGGATCGTGGTTTGCAGGAGAATATAAGCAATTGGAATATGTCTTACAGATGGAAAAATTCGTATTCCTAGGCAAGGATTTTATTCTTTTCTGCCCTTAGGAAGCTTATTCGTATGGTTAGAATTGGCTGCACATGGCAGATGATCTTTTTAGGAGAAAAGTGAAATATGGGTAAGTGAGAGGGCATTTCTAGTGTGGGGAATGCAGTGGAAATCTCTCAGTATGGCAGTGCCTGGTGAAAGTGGTAGGCTGCTGAATCGTGTGGTGGTCGGAGGTCCCAGACTCTGGCTTCCTGTGACTTAGGACCTGGGCTGCCTGGTCTCAAAGGCACGTTTTGCTCTGAACTGGCATTGCTGTAGTGTGGCACTGTTTTAATTGTACTCGGATCGGTGTGCTGTACCTATGATGTGCTGCTAGGGCTCTGGATACAATGTCCATGTGCTTCCGGGTTAGATAAATTCAACATCATGCATGTAGTACCTGAAAACTTCAAGCTGTGATGCTTTCTTGCTTGTCTACGTATTAAATATTTATTAAAATAGTAGCTGTCCTGGAATGAGGGAGGAGGAGAAAATATTGCTGAACACCATGGGGCTTACCAGTCACCATAAATGGTGCAAAGCTCTGCGCAGATCCTCCAAAAGATGTATTTTGTTTACGTTAAGTGTGCTTCATAAACAGTATCTGCAATAAGGTTACTTCAGTGAAGTTGCATAGCAAGAAGTAAAAACGTTTGCTTTTCTGTATCTGCTGAGTGGGCTGCATGATCTGACCTGTATGTGAGGGTGCTGTCTGGACAAAGAATGTCATGAGCAAGTGGACAGCTATTTTGCAATGTTATCCTACTCATTATTCTAGTATCCAGGAGACATTGGAATTATTGCGAATAACTCTGTGCCATGCCTGGTTAAACACAGTGCCTGAAAGCAGGAGCTAAACCCCCCCTAAAGCGATGACATCCCCAGCCTCTAATCTTACTTGTAAAGGCTGAAGGAAAAGGAGAGTTTCTTCCTAGCTTGTGATCCCAGCAACAGCAGCAAGTGTGGCAATAATTTGCCTGGATTCTTGAAAGCCGTGCTCCTGTCTTCCTTTTAAGACCTCTGCCTTTCCTGTCCCCCCTTCCAATACGCCGGGGAGCCTGCCCTTTGCCTGCCTGGTCCTCATCGCTGTTCTCTGCAGCAGCACAGAGATGATGTGCCTGTCTAGTTCGTTCTGCTGCTGCTTGGTAAACTAATGAGCAGAGGCATTGCAGCTGCCAGGAGGAATTCCTTTCCAGCAGTTTTGCGAGAAAAGTCAGCAGGATTAGGGCCTGGTTAAAACTTGATGTTTCAGCAAATCTGCTATGCAAACCATTTGGGTGAGGAAGAGAGCAACCAGAGTGGCAACCAACTTTGCTTGAGGCAGAAACGAACTGTGGGAACAAGAAGGAGACTGTCTTGTTGTCTGTAAACCGTAGTGCTACTTAAAGCATTTTGGTGTGCTTGAGTACGTACACACACACACATATATATGTACATATATATACATACATGTATATATGTATTTTTTCTTTTCTGCAGCAACACCCCAAGTTTCTGTCTGTCCTGGCTTAGAGGAAACAATTATTTGAAAAGCTTTTAATAGCTTGCTTAATAACCTTTTGAGCTGCTCTGATGTTTCACTGTCTGAATGTGCCTGGTCGTGCCAGATTGTGCACTGGATCTCACTGTGCTGGAGCACCTACTTAGTTATCTATCTAGGCAGAGAGCATTGGGGCACCTCCCAAGTATTTAAAAATAGAAATAAACATCTCGTGCTTGCTTTTCCTTCCTTGATTAAATTTATAGGGTTTGTGTTGGGCTTGTTTTGGTTTGTGTGGGTGAGTGGGTGTGTCTTGTGGATGAAAAAGTAATTGCAGGAAAGGTAGAGTCAAAGGAATATGTTTCTACATTAGTTTGGAAGCCGTGAGGTCTTTGGTCACTTTACTTTCTGGAGTCAGTTTACATGAAATTCTACTTTATACGTTTCTAAGTGGGTTTGGATTTTTTTTTTTTTCGGTTCCCAGTTATGGTCTGGTGAAATGCAGCTCCTGGGGAAGGTAGCAGTCACAGCAAAGAGAGAGAATCTGTTGGGTAGTTTGGGCCACTGCTATGAAGCATTTGAAGTATCTAGAGAAAGACCTTGAACTGTATTACCTAAAGGAGCAAGTACAGAAGGTAGATCTCATCATTGTACTGTTGGAAAGACAGTCTGCCAACAATGGCTTTCTAGGATATGATAACTGAAGAAGTGTAGTGATTGCAGTAACCGATAGAGTTACTGCAATCCATAGAGTCTAAAGGTGTGATTACGGTAATGTGTTCTTGAGTAAAATGATGTGAAGCAGGCGTTAAACTCTTAACAAGAAATTTAAATAAGTGCTTTGTTGTGCTAGTAATTATTTTTTCGATTCTTGTGAAGCAGGTGTGGTTTAACCTACCTATATGCTGCAGTAATGAGCTCTTAGACTGTTGTATGTAAAATGTGGAAAATAAGGTTAGCAGAAATAATAAAAACACAGTGTTTGGTTTGTGCTGCTGCAGGTATGAGAGCTAATGGGATACCCGGAGGCAAGTGATGAACCAGTTACATGGGGACCAGGCACTCTGGTTTAGCAAGCCATTCTATTCTGAATGCAAGCAATGGATACAAGTTAGACAGTGATTGCAAACTTGCTTGTTTGATTTCACTTACTGAGCCAGGCTGCCTTAATTATATGGGGGAATTGCTTCTCAAAATGACTTCGAGATAAAACATTACCTGGACTTGAATGAATCGTGCGTTGGCAGCAGTTCTGTCTCCAGGTGAGGAGAGTATTCGTGAGGGTCTGTTCTATGTGCATTTCATTTGGAGGACCTCTATGGACATGTTCTAGTCTGTGTCCTCACTACCTATTGTATAGGACCAGGCAAGAAAATAGTAATTGTAGGGAAGAATATTCTGGGCCAGATGGTCTGCTCTGTAGCATGCGTTATAGAGGGCTGTTTGATTTGTCTTCAGCATATTCTGTGAATTGGAGCTGTAGAAAGCCTCCAGAGAAGAGTAATTGTACAAAACCTTTGAATTCGATAATGTTGGATAGCTTTTAAATGATTTATCACTGACAAACTTGTTGTTTGCTGTCAAAACAAAGGAAAATCTGATCTCCAGTTAGCTGATCTGAAAGGCCTTTGCAGATATTGATAAAACACGAAGAGTGCAAGTCATCTTCAGAAAGCTTGCCTCTGTGGGCTGCTGCCTAACTGAAATGACAGAGAAGCAGTCTTTCATATTATTATGCCCAAGCACTTTCTTACATCCCTTAGTGCTGCGGTGTTGGGCTGTGCTTTGGGTGGGCAAACTGTTGGGTAGCTATCAGCAGCTTCCGGTAAAGTGTAGACTGAGATGAGTGTGTAGAGGTCTTCCTCATCAAGTGAACTGTCATTGTGGAAGCATCTCTTGCTCCTATCATGTTCTTGCTTTCTGGACATTCTGCCAAAACCACTTTGCTAACAGGGCTTCTTAATTAATGCTAAGTATTTTTCCGTGAATGCATCGAGTTGCGTCTTGCTCCATTCTAGGACAATATTGATGCAGTAGAAGGCATCCTCCATCTCTAGGAAATATTTTTGTATAGATCAACTTTCTACCATTGGCAGAACTGCAAAAGTGGTGAAATTTGAGTTTTTCAGTGAGATACCCTGATGGATTGATATTATTTATGTTAGAATTGTTCTGGTCCACAGCTTTTTGATGGGCTGTGTGACAGCTCAAATGTAAGGTGCCTGAAACCAGTTGTCCTATTTGAAAATCCAGGCCAGAGGACTTTGCCAAGTGTAAACATTCTCTCACACACATTGTTGTGTGAGAAACAACCAAACAATTTTAGTTCATTAATATAATTTGCTTGAAGACAGACAATGCACTTGACATTGCTGTTTATACCCCGGCTTTTATGCAGTTCATACATCTGATTGATTTTTAAATGGGTTGATTTAGAGCAGGCCAACCAAAAGTGGTTTATTTAATCTATGGTAATAATTCCTAGATTGTTGAATTACACTGTGTTTGTTTATTTAAGCAGGCACCTTAAAACTAGTCTAGTTGACTTCAGCAGTTTCATTTGGCCTTTCCGTTGCTTTTTCTTGTTTTCTTTGAAGTCTAGAAGGCATAGAGCCTTTTGATTATTGCAGCTACTTCTGCAGATAACTGGAAAAAAACATGGATTAACTGTGGAATTGGGTCCCATTCAACTCCCGTTGGAGCCAGCTGGTGGGTATACACTGTGATTTCACTGAGTTTCATGGTGGAAGCTCCAAAACCAGCATCTGGATCTCGATCATCTGCTGCGGAAGCAGTGAGAGATGGGAAGGGGGCCGCACTTGCATCCCAGGGTGGAGCAATCTCCTGAGAAATGCTGCTGCTCTGTTTAGAAACATAACTTTCCGGAGTTGCTCCCGCTCTAGCAGCCAGAATAATTCCGTTTTGGGGGAAAGCAGTCCTTGGCATTGCAGTTAGTACAGCCCTCCTGTAAGAGCTGATGTCTCTTGTCAGCGTAAGCTGCTGGAGAGCTTTTCTTCTCTCCTCATGCCTTTTCTTCCACCTCCTGCGTCTAGCTGGTTAGAGTCAGAACAGCACCTGAGCTGAGTCTCTGTTGTGCTGCCTGCTGTAAATAAGTGGTGAAAATGGAGAGCTGTTGTAGACTCTCTTCCTATGTGTAAACTCCCGTCTAATTTTGTGGGCTTGAGAGCAATTTCACCCTGTGCGCGGGTCACGTGGCTGTAATTGGGTTTATGGAATCTCCCCAGTCCTGGGTGCTCCCCAGGGTTTGTTATTGTCAGACCTCATTTTACCCCCCACGCCCTTCATCCTCTTTTGTTAATCCATGAGTTTTGGGAATGTCTGAATAGTGTTTATTGCTTTTATTGTTGGGGTGGGAAAATGGCCATGGAGCTTTGATTGTTTTATGGCAGGAGAAGGGCCTGGTGGAACCCCAGGCGCTTTTTTTTAACCCCAACAAGGAGTGTGGAAAAGTAACCAGTAATTTAATTCCAAGTGAAGAATCTCTTGCTGGTTATAGCCTAGGGACATGTTTTATTTGAGTCCAAAAATCAACCAGAAAATAAATTTAATTACTTTCTAATATGTCTTGTTAAAGCATGGATCAGTCTGTACTGCAAATGAGTTTTGGAGGTACTAGTGAGAGAGAACGTAGACTTCAGTTTTGATGGTAGATTAAATGTTGGATGTCAGTGCTTTCTCTGATAACAATGTTGTTGAGAACCGCACTGGCACAACAGATTCCCCTGCATGCCTGTAGCTTGCCGTGTGAGTGAACTCGGGACTTCAGCTTGTTTTGTCATGCCTCATTTGGAAAGTTTTGATTTGGGAAGGGGGAAAATATCGCTGCCCGCTTTTAAGCCTCTAAAACAGAAGTGCAGAAAGCTGGAGTGGCTGATTTTTAAGATTGTGAAAGAAGCCTTACATATTATTCTTCAAAGAATAACTCAGTTTTATCTTGCTACATCTTTCAAAAGCTCAAATCATTAGATCATTGGTATCATGAAAATATCAACAGACGTAAATGACTGTCTAGTCACGCCTTGCCATATTTTTTGTTTGGTTGTTTGTTTGAAAGATACATTTCCACTAGATGAAGCGCTTTGTCTCAGCACATTTGATGCATATTAAATGTATTAGTTTTAGAAAGAAGCTGAGCAATGTTCCTTATGTTCTATATTCTTGCGTTTGTCCGGTGGGTTAAGAGAAAAAATACTTAATGATTTACTGTGTTCCCAACAGTGTAAAAATAATTGTAGACACTTTGTGTCTATGTTAATTTCTATGCTAAACACTGTTGATCATTGTTTAAAAGTATTAGCTTGTTTGACATTTAACATTTTCTGTGTAGGGAAATTTACATAGTAACGGGTTTAAAGTTATAGTGACTATCCCTGGTCAGAGAAGTAAGGTAATTTATTACTGTTATTCTCTACATAACATACTTTGAATAATCCCCAGATTGATTTTTTTTTTTTTTTTTAATTCCCTTTTTCAGTATTTTAAAATGTTTAATTATATCACAGTATTTAGATTAATCTGAAAGTGTTTTCATGTGTCTGAATTTTGAAGGTCTTGACCTACATTCTGGATGATGTGCTGGATTTGTGTCTACTCTATGTCTTGCTGTGTATGGGCAGTTACTTAAAATGGCCTTGCACTTAAAAATGTTACACTGGGCTCAGTTTATATCTCTGTCCTATGCTTGCTTTATGGGGAAGTCACTTTAGTTTCAGTGTCCCATCTGTCCAATATGGAGGATAATCTTATTTAATGTGAGTATTGTGGTGCACCAGTTAATGTTTGTGAGTGGTTGCAGGTGCCTTTTAAATACAGCATAAAGAACTGATGAGCATCTTGCGTGGGAATTCTGTTGTTAAGTGCTTTTTTGTGACTATAAACCCCCATTTTCTTATATTGCACTGGACCAGTGATGGGCAGGACTACATTACAGTCATGCAACTTGCTGCTTCTGGAAAATGAATCTGTTTGGGTGGGTGTGCTAGAGGTTTTTGGGAAACTCATGTAAAGCATATTAAGCAAAAGAGACTTACATTTATCACTTCAGTATAAAGATCCAATAGGATAGCTTAGAGATTTTTCTTCCACCATGCTTTTTAAAGAGTTGAGGTACTGTAGAGGGAGGAAATATACACAAGAAGGAATACGTGCTTCTCTGTTACTTTTAAACTCCCTGTTTTCTTTCATGTGTCTACTCATAAAGGTAAGGTGCTGGAACAGAACACAGTTTTTTGGAGTAAGGGAACAGAAGTAGTCTTGTTAGATAATACTCTGATTAGCTTAAGCTCTATCATATTAATTTACACTGCTTTGTTACTACTGGTGGGGAAGTAGCTAACGTGAACTAACTATATTTGCTCTGGAAAGCCTGATTTTTTTATTTTTTTTTTCCAATATTTTAAAAAATATTTAAATGCATCTCAGCAAGACAGGCTAATGTTACCTGTTAGCAGCCTGAATAAAATGTATATGAATCAAACTCTTATAAAAAAGGTTGGAAATAAGTGAAGCGTTCTATTTTATAGTTCATTCATGGTCCAGCTTTATTAGGAAATTATCTGTTTTAATGCATCTGCATTAAAAATGAGACAAATTTCAGACCCTTTTCTTGTCTCCAAGCTTAATCCAGTTAGTCATAAAAACTATGTGAGCAATGTGACTCTCGAATTGAATGGTCAAGGTGAATGGGAAGGTGAAAGCAATTATCTGCTAAAATGTTGATGCAGGTATGTCTTTGGGAACATGAACTGCTGTTCTGATATTTGCTAAGAAGCCTGCAATGTGTATTCATCCTGGCACCACTTTTCCCTCGTTGTGAGGGGGAGTAGGCGTTTAAAAAATAACACCCACCATGACTGCAAAAAAACCCCAACAAAACCAAAACCCCACAAATGAACAAGCTTCTTTCTTGAATTTATAGTTGAAATGTCTCCTGTTTTTGAGTTTGGTTGACAGTGGTATAAAAGTTGTTCGTCTCCTTTGAGTATCTTTGTCCAACCAAGTTCAGTTATGAAGGAATAATGTATATTTGGCCTAGGAAAATAGGTCAGTTCTGTAGTTGAAGTGTTTAAGTGGTAGTTAGTGGGTAGCCTGCAGAAAGGAAGTGTGACTTACGTTCGTTGTTTCATAAACGTGTCAGCCATGCCACAGTCCTGCAGTGTCAGACTTGCTGTCTGCTGTGCTGTCAGTCATCAAGAGAGGCCACTCCAGACAGTGCAGGAAAAGCATCGTTTGACACGAAATGACAGATTTGGTCGGATTCTTTGGTCCAAGTATCACTCAGGAATATATTATGAATAAAGATTTGATGCATATTTATTTTCATTTTAAAGAAGCAAAACAATGTTGATGTATGGGATTTTCTTACAGTCAGTTCTAGTCACCTGGTTTCTAGGACCATCCTTTTGTAACCTTCTAGGAGCATGACTATTCTTTGGGGTATAGAAGACTTGGGAAGGGTTTTCCTGTAATGAAATAAGCCTTTAGGAAGCAAAAATTTTATTGAGAGGGGATTTTGTTCTAAGTGGAACAATTTCTCTTGGGAATAACTGGTTTGTGGATAGCAAATACAGAAATTTGAATGTTGTGGTAAGAGGATGTTGGAAAGAGAGGTTTATGTACATTTCTGAGTGTGAATGTTACCAAAATTCTTCCTGTAGGATTCTTTCTCAGAAAATACAGTATGACTTGAAAAGCTAAAGTTAACTGGAATGAGTGAGGCTTAGATCTACACATCAAGGAAAATATCCTGATCCTAAGAAGCATTTGGCTGTGGGATAATGCCATTGGAGGGGCAGGAGAGAATTTATGCTCATGTATGGGGAAAATGAGATACAGAATACTTAAGTGATTTGATCAGATTCACATGCCTAAGACGGTAATAGCGGAAGGAGAATCACATGCTTCTCGTCTGGTAATCCAGCTAGAAGGTTGTGCTTTGCCAGTTTAGTAGCAATGACAAGGACATGGCCTTCTGTGAGAGTTCCGTCCATGAATTTGCTATACCTGGATTTTTAAACTAAAAAAACTTTGCGCATCTGCTTTATGTGTAACTGTAGTCTACGGACTAACATGGGAAGGTGGCACGGGTTTGTTTTTCTTGCTCCTTTATTCACCTGCTAGAAGTGTGGGTGGATAGTGAGCATTTCATTTGCTGAAACTAGAAGAAAGATGCAGTAAACTTTAATTCTAAAGAAGCTTAAGTCATTCAGATAAATCCTCTGGGGAGTCATCTCTGTGTACTGCAGTGACTGAGAAGGATCAACTTGGTCAGGTTACGTTTGTAGAAACAAACATATTTTCCAAGACCCTGGTTATAATTCATAATGCCTCGTTTATAAAGGCTCTTTTCCCGGCGAGTTGGCTGGAGTGCTGTAAGTGGTCTCTTTGCTCTCTTTGGATTCCCTGTAGCTGGGTTTGTACAGCTGGAAAGCACATCGCTTTTGTGTGGCTCGTAATCCACTGTCTGAGCATCACCCTTTAGTTTACTCACAAAGAAAGCCTACGTTAGCTATGCACCAGATGAGTTCAGCCAGCAAAATTTTGCTCAGTGCAATGAAAGCACATCCAAACCAGCAGAGAAACAGCGGGCTGGCTTTGCAGCTCAGAGGTGGCAAACAGTTCTCAGGTTTGCTATGGCTTGCAGATAAGGCATCAGGATTGCTGTCCCTTCTGTTGTAGCTTGGCATTTTCTTCTTGTCTGACCTACATGGACTAACCTCCTTGGTCTAGGACGGCTGCTCTGACAAAGTCTAGGGCTGGGCAGTATTGAACTGTGACCTGCAAAAGTTTACTTGGTAATCTATCTTGTCCCTGTTTTACATGGAAGACTCTCTTGGAAATGCCTAAGGGAAAAAAGAGGGGTTGGAGGTGGCTGGTTGTGGAAAGCAGTTAAGTTTCACTAAAACTAGGCCAATTTGAGAATTACTGGCAGAGTTGTGTGAATTTATTCATTTCATTTGGCTTGTTTCGATTTTTGGATGCGACTTGTATGAAGGGAAAGCTCTGCACGGTGAGGAAGAAACTATTTTACTATTTTAGTTGCTTCTCCTTCCTCTAAATTTGGTAGGGTAGCGTTACCATTTCCATACACCAGCAACATGAAGATTGCAAACTTCTTCGGGCGACACTTGCAGAACTGTTTGCAAGACTACTAAATTACTATCTTCCTGCCAAAAGTAGTAAACCTTTAAAAATACATGAACTCAAAGCTTGTGAGTACCCGTGTGCTGAGCTACAGTTTTTGCATTTTAAGAGTACCATTTTAGATGTGCTGTGGGTGTATTTGTGTTCCTGTACTGCAGGCATGCTACCTTGGGCTGCTACCTTGTCAGATCTTGGGAGTGAAGGAGGGTCAGGCCTGCCCGGTGCTGGCAGGGAGAACTTCAAAGCAAGCTTAAACGTTGGAAGACTGATTGAAATTGGTGTTCTATTTTAAATTACTGATGCTGCAGCTTACTACTGGAGGCATTGCTGTGTTCCAAATGGTGTCTTTTTTGCTTGAATCGGCACTTACCGAAGGTACTTCTTCTGTGGAATTGTAGGAGCTAAGTGTAAGTAGTTCAGAGTATGCAACTATTTGATGTTTTCCTTGCTTTTTGAATTTAATACTCTCATCATGGCTTTGTAGACTTAACTGTGATGTACTAGTAATCACGTTCAGAGTGATACTGTTTGTTTGCAGAGCAGGTTGGGATGTTTTGAAATAAGTATTCAATAAACATCATTTAGATCAGACAGTCTTTTCATTAAGTATTTGAGCCCTGTGCTACAGGATGATGTTCTGAGACAAGAATTTAGGATTAGAATGGTAGTTTTGCAGGAAAAAAAGTATTATCCACATCACATTAAACCCAGCAATTTAATGTTGGAGAGTGCTTTTAACGTGAACGTTGTGCTAAAGTTTTGCCAGAGATTACCTTTGCATGTTGCCTAATCTGAAACCCTGAAATGCTTGAAGCTGTACCGGTGAAGTTTTTTTTATTTTAAAAAAAAGTCATTGCAAATCAAGCAAGTAAAAAAAAAAAAAAAAGCTTATATGCATTTAAGTAGATGTTTCAAGTATTTGTATTTCCAGTTTGCACAAAAACTATACATTCTTTCAAACAACTGAATATTCTTCAAATTTGTTATACTTAACCTGGTGATTTTTGTAAGTAACCATAAAAGCATTTATTGAGCTAAAAGAGTCTTTTATTGCTTCAACTCTAATCCACGTTAGTTTTTCTGATTCATCCACCCATAGTTGGATTTAAAATTTCTTGAACTTTGAAATGCATAAATGAGTTTCATCATTGTAGTTGGGAGCAATTTTATTTACAAAAAAAAGGCATTGTTTTTTCAACTTCGCCACACCCACCACAAGATAAATTCCCTAATATTGTGCTGGGTTGCAGCGTAATCCGAGGGAAGCATGCTCCAGCAGCTGCATGCATTCAGTTGCTGTTTGTGACCACACCTACGTAAGTCAGTGTCGAATGTGAATTTTTGGGATTGTGTTGGAAGTAACAAAACTTCCATCCGGGCATTATCTTTATTTGTAACAAATGCTGAAATAGCAAAAAGCTGCAAACCTCTCTTGCTACATGCAAATCTACTTTTTAAGCACCAGTGCAGTGAGATACAAGATTAGAAATGTTAAAAAAGGTAAAGCACTTCGAGTTTGCAAGAGTAAAGACGCGTAGTGTTATGTGTCTATTTGAAGAATCATGACCTGATTTTTTTTTTACAAATATCAAATGAAGAAAGGAAATATGATTTCCTTGTGGGTGCCACATCAGCACCTGCAAAAAGATTACACTTACTTCATATAAAACAAAACAGTCTCTACCAAAAAGGCCAATTGGTGGTGTTCCGTGTTGATTTCGTTTCCTACTGACATATTTCTCTACTGGTATAAGTTTGAAACAGTAGTGACAGTGTTTTAGGCATATGACTACTTAAATTTGGTATCAAAATGAAGACCACACTTGGTGTCATTATCTCTTCATTGAAGCTGATGTTCCTCCCCATAGCTGGGTAGGAGGACATGAGCTGACAGTTCCCAGCGTGGGGCTGGGATGGGTTTCTCATCAGTTGTGCAGAGTCAGGCCGGCATATGGAAAATCCTTTAGCCGTTGGCACTGTGAAGACCTGCAAAAGAGAAGAGGCAGTGGGGAAGCTAAAACCTGTGGAGTCGGAAATCAGTCTTGTTGTGAGGTGGAGTTTTTTGTTTGTGTGTGGTTTTCTTGGTTGTTTTTTTTTGGTTTGGTTTTTTTTTCCCTAGATGTCCCAGTTTGAATTTTAGGGATCTTAAGTGGAGCCACAGTTGTTAATGATCGTGGCAGAAGAGTGAACGTTCAGGGGGGTGTAGGGTTCGTGGAACGTCTGATAACTCTAAGAATGACGTTCTTATGAATGACAGAGGAATTGTATGAGGGTTACTGCAGTGGCAATGAAAATGAAGTTTCATAGGTGTTAAAGGAAGATACCTTGAAGATGCTGATCATCAATCCCAAGCATAGCTGTACAGAAATAGCTATGCTTTTTTTTTTCCCCCCATTTTTATTATTTTCCCTCTCTCAGTAGCATGGCTGGGATAAATGCTTCCTTGCCCTGTACCTCTGTGTTGGTACAATTGTTTATGGGCTCAAGCAGTGACTGGGAGCAGAGAACTCCATCTGGGTTAAAAATAACTTAGTCCCAGAAAATAAACTGTATTTTTAACCTGGATCAAGTTTCCTGATCCAGAACACTCTGCAGCCCTGCAAACACTGGTAGCGACACAAGTTTGAAGGTGCTGCAGGGCTCCTTGGGTGCAACTGAGGCAGTTTAAGCTGGGTTTTATGTTATACCCCAAGTGCAATAGGCTCAGCAAGCAGATATGGAAACCAATTTCTGCTCTTTCCCAAGCTTGCAGCAGAGGGACTTGCTTTGTGGGTGTTTGGGGCCTTTTTGAGGGTTAAGTACTCTGTTAAGGAAATAACGTTTTATATTGTCATTTTACCAGTAAGGCATATTTTTCGGCAATAATAATTGTGAAAAATTTCATCTCTTTCAATACTGATGTATTTTAGTGGAATGGCTTGGGGAGCATCCAGCGTGCAACAGGAGAGAGGAATGGTAAAATCTGGAGGCTCACGAAGTGTAGTTCTACGTGTTGCGTTTTCCTCCGGCATTGGTGGGTTGCTGCTGAAAAGATAGGATGGTTTTCAAAGCCTGTCAAGTGGGGACAGAATACCATACCTTTTAGAGATGTCGAAGGGCTGCTGGTGATCTGTCTCTCACTCAGTGGAGACCTTTGGTGTAAGTGCGTGTCATCCACTTGATCGGATGTGCCAGTTCATGGGTTGTCTGTCTGTTGTCTCCTGTCACCCACCCTAGGTGCCCTCTTTTTCACCTGTCATCCACTCCCTAGAAGAAAACATACTGAGCTATCTTCTAGCCACAGCAGTGTTACAGAAACAACCCAGGTCTGTTGGCTTGCTTTCAGCAGGTAGAAGTTGGAATAATTCTGAAGCAAAAATGTCTCATTTTCAATTCTAGCAAAAAGGAAAGTCCTGCTTACCTCACAGTTGGAAGAAAAAAAACCCAAAAGATCATGTAGTTGCTAAGGAGTGAGCTGCATCCTGTCTTTCACGTGTAAATTCTGCCAGAGGGCTCTGTCTTCTTCTGAAAGTGGATCTTAATTTCAGGCTTCTCTGTGGTACAGCTGAAGTTGGTATCTTGTTTCAGGGTGCGGGGAGGAGGGTGGAGGTGCACACCATGGGTCTGTAGGATTTTGCTCCTGTGCTCGTAAACATGCATCTGGTTGAGACGACAGAGTTTGCCTTGGGTCAGTGTTCTGCCCTCTTAAAACTTCACTTCTCCCTGAATGCTGGGATGGAGGACTGAATGTGGAGAAGTTAGGATTATCTTACAGCTTAGCCATCAGCATTTTAGAAATGATGGGTCCATTTATGATGTAGCGTTGGGGTTTTGGGGGGGGGGGG
>Ga0065711_1005372_pt1 | contig 29064 bp, 14 predicted proteins | sample Hoacrofraction12_FD_59098 | JGI IMG/M metagenome (GOLD analysis project Ga0065711, IMG submission 59098) | Hoatzin crop microbial communities from Cojedes, Venezuela - Epithelial fraction 12 v2 (version 2) | ecosystem: Host-associated > Birds > Digestive system > Esophagus > Crop | place... | reverse complement strand
AAAAAAAAAAAAAAAAAAAAAAAAAAAAAAAAAAAAAACAAAAAAAAAAAAAAAAAACAAACAAAAAACACCACTTCCTTTAATATGCATCATTTACTCTTCATGTTTTCAGTTCTTTTATTATGACTGGGTTTGGTTTTTAGATGTCACCTTTTAGGAGCCATCGAAATGAAAGTGTGGAACAAAGATCACCTTACAACAATTCTAGTTTTCTTTTTTTTTTCATGTAGAAAAGTGACAATAATGGAGGATGCTGATCAGAACATTCATCTGAAAAACTTGTCTCTTCAGCAAGCAACGAGTGAAGAGGAAGCCTTAAACTTGCTCTTCATGGGAGACACCAACAGAATGATTGCTGAGGTGAGAATTACTGCTACACATCTTGCTTAACACTACCAGAGTTAAAGTGGTCATAAACTTCTCCATGTAAGATGTATGTTTTGGAAGTCCTTGGAGACAAATGAGTAAGTATCTTCTTTCTGAGTGTATTTCTACAGTGACATTAAATAAGCATTTCTCTGATTATAGCTTTCATTTTGAGAAGAGCTTTCTGTTTTTGCTTAGTGAATCTGGTTGGTGGTTGTTGATGTCATAACTTACTACAATTAAAATAAGAAAAAAAAAATTTCTCATAAACCATAGACTGACTTTTGAATGGGGCATGTATCAACAAAAGATTAGAAAAAATGGCATTACAAAGCATTGTCAAACATTCTCACAGAAGTACTAAATTGCCTTAGAAGTAGTTACAGTAAGAGTTATAAGTCCCACCTTTTTTCTTCTCATTGCATAAACATGGAGTGTTATGTGTAAAAAAAAAAAAAAACAAATGGTAGCAGGAAGCACATTCAAAATAAATATTTGCCTATATGAAAAGAAAAAGGTGTTTTTACTGCTTCTGGAACATTCAAAAGTAATATTTCGTATCCAGTTAATGAAATCTGTAGGGGTTTTTTTTCCCTTATCTTCATACTTGGAAATGGAATGTAAATACAAGTGTATTGTATGATGTGAGCACTGTCAATGTGTCTTTACCACAACACACCTAATTCTATTTTAGGAATTTGTGGGTTTTCTTCCTCTGTCTGACCAAAAAGATACATGATATATCAATGAGGCAAAAGACATTTAGAGCATATAAAATAGTCAAGTAACTCTCTGTTCCTGCTGGCTAACCATTTACACCTGGGCACAGGGGAAGAAGCATTTGATTACATAATTTAAATTGGCAAAAGCTTGATTTGTTCTCTCTTTCTCAAGGGAGACTATTTCAGCAGTGACATTTCGAGAGGCAGAAAGACATTAAGACAAGAGATAATCAAGCTGTACTTAAGGGCTGTTAATAAATATGAATGTTGAGGCAAGGAACCGTTTCATCAAATCTGTTTCAACAGATACTGAAATGGAAAAATTGATACAATTTAGAGGAGAGGAACTTGAAAAAGTGTAATAGAGGAGACAAAAAGATGACATTGAGTTCAGAAGCCTGAAAAGCTATCATGATAGTTGGTAATGAAAACACAAAAAGAAAGTCCATTGAATGAAGAAAGATCTTCAGGAAATAACTGATCTGTTTAGAGAAGCTGTGTATGAAAATGAGACAGAATATTTAAAGAATGGTGTGCTGCATGCTGACAGGATCATAAATCAACAATTGTGAAGGGCGATTGTATTACGTATTTGGAAAATGTTGCCCAAAGAGAAAATATATCCCAAACACTGAAAGTCGTGAACAAATAGCAGGGCTAATGATTATGGTAAGTCGTTAAAGGTCAAGATGAAGTAGATGAAGTAATGCTCGGTAAAACTAAAAGAATATTCTTACTGTGTGAGACCAAAGATACGTCTGCTCCAGTGTCCTGTTTCGAACAATGGCCAATGACAAATTTATAGAGATGAGTAGAAGGTAAACCAAGTAAATTATGACGGTTTTAAAAAAGGAATAAAAATCTCCTAATCTTCATTAGTGTGTGTTTCAGACTATTTACAGCTAATAACTTTTGTTGTATTTTTTTCCAGATGCTTTTTTTGACATAGGTAAATTTTTGTCATAAATCTCAAGTGACACAAAGTTCCATGACTTAACTGTGTTGTGTAAAGAAAAATCTCCTTTAGCTTATTTTTTAATCTACAACTTGGTTTTATTTGGGGAATGCTGGTACTTGCTAGAAAACTGAAGAATAGACCTGAGAAAGTGAGGGAGTTCAATAGTACAGAATTCATTAATCTGAGTGGCGTGGGTTAGTAAATGCTATGCTGTTATCACTTTTGCTGCTTTTGCCACAGCAGGTTTTTTTGTTATATAAATACTATAAAGTTATTCATTATTATTCATTGGTCTTTAATGAAGAGTACTTCGAAGAAAAAAAGTGCAGAGAATACTTGCTTGGAATAACTGCCTCTCATTGCAGCAATATTTACCTTGCTCAGTCTGAATACTAATATGATTCCAAAAACCTCAGATGAAGTGGATTTAATTGTAGAAGTTTTATTCATGTAGTTATCTTGTGCGTTGTTCCTTTGCAATTGCAGCAGGTACGTTGCAGTACAGTTCAGTGAGCTCTACTCAGTGCTGCTTCCTCTTCGGCATTGCAGAATTTATCACCCATTATCATCTGTCATTTTTGGCTTTAGGTGACTGTGGTACTTTATATGATGACTTAACAGAATGAGAAAATAATGTTTGCAGAAAAGAGGAATTAATGTACAGGTCTAGGGAAGAGGACTTTTGATATCAACCATACCTTCTCTAGAGATCCATATTTTTCAAACTTAATTGAATTATAACACTTCCTGACCTCAGAAAAGATTAGGACCCCAGTTAAGTAAACTTTAAGAGACATGAGAAAAATAAAACTAAGTAGAAAAGAAAGTGAAAGAAATGTTTGATTTTTTATTTTTTATTTTTTAATGATGAGGAGTTTGGCTATGGGAAAGCTAAGGTGGCCATCATGGATCACATATGAAATCTGTGTCATAACTGCAGTCTCTAAAATTGCAATCTAATGCTTTACCCCTGAGAATGCTTTGTTGAAGGCTTGCAGGACCATTTTGAAAATGAGAATGACAATTGAATTTCTGCAACGCCTCTGCTAGTGGAATCTAACTTGTGATTTGAGGGCTACGTTTTGCCCTCACCAGCTGTCTTAAAAAGAAAGTGATCACAATATTGGAAATATTCTATAGGCTACATTCATTCATTCATTGAATGTCGGAACCTAAAGGAAGGTTTATAACTGAGTACTTCTTTCCCACACATAACTATATAGCTCATGAGAAGGAAAAAAGGAGGAAGGTAATCCAATTTGTGCAATATTGGTTTATAGGCCAATATAGGAACAATTTTTTGCTTTAGTTTTGACATGTAATACAAGTAGTGGAAATGGTAAGATGGGAGACATCTGTGTATAAACACTTCATAATGTATGTTGGGTTCGATGTAGCTTGAGAATTAACACGACTAGGCCGCTTAAGCAAAACAGCATAACTGAACAGGCTGCTGGAAAAGACAGCTAAGAATAGCCATTGAGAAAGTTCTGATAGTGCACATGGTGTGAGTTAGCAAAAACAAGATGTGTTCAAGGACGTGGAGGCAGTCTGTTGCTATTGGCGTTAGTGCATAGTTACCAATCATAAGGAAATGTGGGGCGTGTGAACAGTGCGTGATTTATGTCTGTAGCCTATCCGAATAAGCGTGATCGCTTGTGCAGATATGGTAAATGTATATAACCGCACAAGCGGGATAATAAAGGATCCAACTGTGCATCGTATCAATGTGTGTGAAAGTCGTTCCCGTCCTTGCACGGATGCTGAAACTCGGCAAATGCAGAAATCCAAATAGGAAGTTTTTGTCTCTCGTATTTTGCCAGGGAGAAATGGGCAGAGAACAAACCCAAAAACCTGATTTTTTTGTTGTCAGCTCTTGCAAATGTAAGAGCTATTTTTTTGTTTGGTTGGGGTTTTTTTGCCTTAAACCACAGTTTCTTGTTACATTTAAAAGCATAAGAATCTCAGCAACAGATTATTAAAAAAAAATCTGAATTTATTTCTTATATTTTAATATTTAAGCCAACTTTATGATTTGTTATGATTTGATTCCATTTTTATGATTTTATTGTTCTAAAATCTCATTTGCACATATGACACAGATGGTAGCAGCAACATCTATCTAAAAGAGCTCCTGTACAGAAATAAGTGGCGATTTAGGTAGTCTTCACAAACCATTTTATTTTGATAGATGTACTATAAATAAGTCTTCAGCTGAAGTGATCTTTTCTGAATTCTTGTGATGAGAATCTCTTGTGATCTTGTGTCCTTTGAAATAATATGAATGAACTTCTGTGATTTAGGGAGTTCTTAGTACTTTTTTAGTATTTCTCATAAAATAACAGAGTAAGGTAGACCCAGTAGCCTCCCAAAGTCAGGCACCAATTTCAGAACTATAAAATCTTCGTGCGAGATTGGTAAGTCTGAACACTGCAGTTGCATGTACATTTAGCATTTGTTTTCCCTCTAATGAAAAATTATTTCATTTTAATAGGGAAGGGAATGGTTTAGTGCCTTTATAGTTTTATACTTATAATACTCCGTTGTTTAAATTCAAAAGGCAGTTCATACAACACAGTGTTTGTTCCGTCATTTAAAATATTTGAAGCACACGTGGGGCAAGCAGTAAGCTTTTGGCAATGTTTAAATATGTTTATTTCAAAAAAGAATGAAACTTTTAAACATTTAAAGATAGTTGTGGGGACTGACTTGTGGCCTCTGAATTGGACTCAATCCGTTCATATTTATTTTTATTGTCCATTAGTATTCTCTTTAATAGAAAGCCACTGGTAGTGTTTGAATTCATTTTTTCTTGGATGAAATATGAAAAATAGGATTTGAATGTGTGAATGTATGAAATTAAATGATGCTTTTGCCAAGAAGACATGTTAGAGCTACATTCCAGAATTAATTACAACTTTCTACTTTCCTAGGTTCCTCATTGGGGTTGATTGTTAATTTCTTTCCGCTCTGACAAACCAGTTCTGTAGTATCATTAACACCAAATGGCATCATCATTTCAGCACAGGTGCTTTCATTTCCTTGTGTGGTAAAACAATCAGCAGTCATACATACTACTTTGAATAGTCCTTAAAGTGCTTTGGGTTTTATATGGATCAAAGGCATTGTATAACATAAAGTTTAATAATATTCTCCCCAGGGAATATTTATTATTTTTAAAGTTACCTCAGTTACCATGGTCTAACCGTGAAACTGTGCTTGTAACAAATATGGAAAGGTAAAGTATTTTAGAAATCGGGGAAATATCAGATTGCAACTATTCTGATCCTTATATTTTCATTGCAATAAATCTGCAATTACAGCTGTGTCAAGTGTACCTAAGTACACCTGAAGAGCGCCTTCAGTTGTACCATATTAATCAGAAAGAAAACTGAAGATGTATTAACGTCTTGCTCATCTACCAGATACAAAGGCAGGAACCTCCTTTTCTTCAGTTTACAGACCGTGCAATATAGTATGGTTCTGTAGGAGCAGGTGAAGTTTATATTAGTTAGACAGGTACATTCACGGTTTTTCACCAAAGAATCTGTGTTCCTTCAGCCTTAGAGACTTATGTTCTGTGCTATAAACCTATGATGTGAAAACACCAGAGTATTCTAAGGATGAATTTCAACCAGAGAAACAGTCTGTGTTAAATTGCTTTGTTATCATTCTTGTAGGACACAATGGCTCTTTTCTTACCATCTGAACTGTGAAATGACTAAAGCTGTCAGAACTTCTTCATAAAGGTATCCATCTGATTGTAGCCTGAGATTGAAGAAAATCAATCCGATATGTGCCTTGGATGCCATCAGCGCTTTTCTCTTTTCTCTTGCCCTTCTTCAAAAATTTCAAAAGTGAAAAAAAATTAAGAGGAAAAAGAAACCCTCCTTCAAACAAAATTTTGTACCTTTTCACTGAGACATTCTCTCAAAATTTGGAGCATTCAGAATCAGCTTTTCTTCATTTATACCTTGGCTAGTCGCTAATTCACTCATAGAAGAAAATCACATTCTTCTGATGTCTGACTATTTTGATTCAAAGAAGCAGAGATTCCACTGGAACTGTATAAACTGCCAAGTGGAGGTGGTCTGCAATATGGGCTGAAGGACTGCATTTATCACCTGTGAAATCTTTTTGTCCCAGCTGTCCTGAACTCTTTTCTCTATTTTCACTAAGAGTATTTGGCAGCCATAATCAACATGTTATTCATCCAGATAGTAGCAGCTTCTGCTGGTCTAATGATGATTTTCAAGCAGCCTTTCACATGTTCTCCTATTTAAGAAACTTTCTCCTTCTCAGGTCCTCAGTTAATAAGATCTCTGTTTAAAGCAGTAGCATCCTGTTTCTGGCTATTCTTCTTAGAGAAAACAACATTTATAATAGCAGCTGCAACAAATAAAGGATTTTGGAAATACATAAATTCTTGTATGGAGAGGAACTCCTACAGTGTTTTGTTGCTTTAAGACAGGTAACAACTAGCTTAAAGTGAATAACTTAGGCTCCAGCAAGTTTCTGGACCTTTCATGAGCTTGTATTCCTTGCAAGAAGCATCCAATTTGCATGTTTCTGTCAATATGGCTGTGCTGCAGGTTCTCATTTAAGTAGAAACCAACTTCTTGCAACAGTTGTTTGAATAGCTGTAATGGTTTAAGTCACAAAGCTTCTATATAGTTTATTTAATGTCAGCAAACACAGGTATATTCTGGTCCTGGAGAAAAAGGAGGCTGGGTTTTATGGCTTGAAATTTCTTTTGTATATATTTTCGAACATCAAATAAAACACTGATGCCTTACCAAAACATGATCTTGAAAGGTATATTATTGAATTCCTCTTTTACCATGCTACAAATGGGCAGCAACAGATGACCTGGCATTAGTTCCTTTGTAGTGTTCACATGATATCACAAAGCATCTGAAGTCTGCTTATGTGGTTTATGATGTCACAAAATTCCTGGAAAAAATTATTTCTTTGTAAGTAACTGCAGCTCATCAGTTGTTCTATATATAACCTTCACAATAGCAACCATCTGCTGAGAGCCAGGCCACTTCCCTCTTTCTTTTTTCCCTTCAACACATCAAATTAGTGTGAGGATGATTTCATATACATATGGTTTGAATGCTGCTAACAAAGCCAAAATGAACTCGGAAAGCCACTGAAGGAACCTTTTAGTAAGCTCTGAGTCACTGTCCAGAAAATTTTGTTTGTTTGTTTGATTTCAGTTTACAAACTTTCTGAACAGCTGAATGGTGATATTCAGAAGTTACATATGTAAGATAGAAAAAAAATAAAAGCAGCTTATTTTTGGACTGAAGATGCTGTTGTTATTTCTGTTGCTGTGTGCTTTGTCTCTACTTGTGTGGTAAAAGTAGCAAAGTGTGGGGGATTATGACTGCAATTAGCATTTCACATTTACATCCCATATAAAAATTTAAACTTTTATTGCCTTATGCTTCCTGCAAGAGTTCCAATAGAGCTTTCTATATATGGGAACTACAAAGTGAAGACAGAATCGTATTGTAAAAAGGAGTATTGGTGTATTGATTAAAGCATGGTTCTGCTCTGAAGAAAGACTTTTTATGAAGTTTAGGATTCTAGCCAATGACTTCCAAATCAGCTGCACTCCTTTTACGTGAAAAAATACATTGTAGAGAGAAAAGCAAAGTAATTTCTGATGACCAGTCCAACAGAATCTGCTTGGAACATGAAAAAAGAAGTTGTGGCTAGTGTATTGCTATAGACAATAAAGACCTCATCAGTCAAATATTGCCCTGAGCTTTTGGAACTCAAGAGCCCTGAAATGCTTTTATGCTTTTCATTTTTTTTTTTTCCTTTTTCGGAGTTAAACAGGTGTGACGAAAAGCACATTTTCAAATACATGAGGTTTTGCTGCATAATGAAACTTATGTTTGCTTAAGAATGTTTATTCTGAAGTATGCAGATTTCTTCTGCTTCTTTCATAGCAACCTCTGCTTTATGCTTCCATAGCTAGATCTGGATTGATATTCTATCTGGCTTAGACTTGTTTGCAGTATATTATGACCGATACCACCACTGTAGTGCAAAATGTCCTCAAATATCAATTCTGTTCAGGAGAGTGTCCTTAAATATTAATTCTGTTGTGGATTTTGAGCTGGAAAAATAAAATATCCAGTTGTGCTTCACAGAGCTGCAAGTAGTAAAATCATAGCTCTCCTAGTAAAATAAGTGAAGCTGGCTCTGATTATTCATGGAGTCAGAATTGCTGAATAAAGTAGATTTTAACAGCATATAACTCTTTCTTGGTGTAATTGCATTTTAAAGATGTTTAGGAGTATTTTCTTGCTTTTCAAAGCTTGACAGGCCTATACCTTTCCCTGAGCCTGTTTATTTTCATTCCCATGCTACAAGTCACTGCCCCTTAATTTGTTCTAGCTTTACCTCTGAATACAGCATATCAAGTGACTGCGCTCTGATGCTTATTTCACAGGGTTGTGAAACAATGGTTAGAAACCAGGCAGTTAAGCAGAGCCAATGGCTTGCCTATATTGTTCCAAAATTCCTCATCTGTACAAACTAAATAATCAAAACTCTTCTCCCTCTCGCTCTGAGCTTGGCTTTATTAGGTAAGACAGCCCAAAATGAAATTAAAGCCTTAGCACTATTTAATTACAGAATTTTCACCAACAGCTACTAGCGTATGCTATTCTTGCACACTGACTGCTTGTTCACACACTGTATGCTGCCATTTTCAGTTATTATAGCAGAACTGCTTTCTACAGCTGTGCTGTGACTGATTCAAGAAACTGATCCAGGTTAAATATCTATGGTTTGCAGAGGTTTGGTTTTCTTGCTCTCTTTTTTTATTCTGGATCATTTCCAAAAACCAGTTCAGTTGTGCTGGCACTATTAAAGCTGGAAAAAAATACTGGAAAATTGAAGGGGGGACAATTTAACCTAGAGGTATAGCTGTTGATATTATTCCTTGTACATGAATGTTCTACTTGCAGTCTTTCTGCTGAGAGCCATACTTTCTGGATTAAGAAGATGACACCTTCAACAACTGCAATAGGCAGGCTATTTTAACATCTAGAATGTTTCATACAACAGCAGACTATGGAGAAAAAGAGCAATATGTTAGTATATCTAGTCTGAATCACCGGGTATGTCTAGATAAATAATTACTTTCAAATAGCAGAAGAATAAATTATAGACAAGACGTTAACGTATACAATTTAACCAGGATTTTTTTAATCTTCTTTTTAAACAACTATAAATAAGTATAGATTTAGTTACTAAATAATATTTATTTATTACTTTATTTCACTACCTTATTTTTCTGAAAGTCAAGTATTTATGCACTGAGAACATACTTGTAATAGTTTATAAATAAAAATGCTATTTGTATGCTAAATCTTTAATCTCCCATATGTATTCTAAAGCTTTAGCTATTTATAAAATAATAAGGCATTCTTTTTCTTTAAGTATCCAAAACAAGCATGATATAACTAAGCAAAAGAGCCTTTTGATGCTTAAAGTTTTTTTTATATGTTGTTTAAGAAAAGAAAGTAGCACGTGTGATTACATATGGTCGTTTCAAATCTAAAACTGAATATCTGAGAGCCGTTTAAAATTTTCTGTTCTGCATTTCAAATATATTTGGAACACCGCTAAAGTCATATTAAAGCTGAGCATCTCTAAAAATTGACCAAGAATTTCCATGTGTCTAGTTAAGGAAGTATGGCAGTAGATATTTCAAATACATATATTTAAAGCCAAACCTTTTATGAAAACTCTGTTATGCCATATAAAATTCTGATACTGATTTTGCCAAGTTAATTTTTTTCATAAAGGTAATGAAGCTCTGAAAGCCTTATAGAAAGTTCTAACCTTGATTGTTCTGATAGCTATCTAGTTAAAAAAAAAAAAAAAACCACCCTAAAAATGGGCTTACCAATGGGGAAATTGGTAAACTGTTGGAGATCAGGAATTAGTAATTGTCCCTCTGACCAAGGTGCCCTTTGCTAGCAGTATTCCTCAGCACAATAAAGGCAGCTGCTTTGCTGATCTACTCACTGTTAGAGCCTCTTGCAACGGGGGATAGTTGCTTGCTTGAAGTACGGTTTGTCCAGATTAAATTTATGCCAGTATTTGGCCAGAATGCGAGTGCCAGGTAAAACCTTCTGGGTTCTGCTTGCGTATATATTACAGGTGTAACAGCTAAAAGAAGGATAGGTGATTTCAGTTTCCAGGTTATTGAGCTATAAAAAGCTAAATTTATTTATTATACGTACATTGAGGGCTCCTCTTTTCTTTTCATTGTAGACTCCAATGAATCAAGCCTCAACCCGCTCTCACTGCATTTTCACTATTCACATCTCCAGCAAGGAACCTGGATCTGCAACTATTCGACGCTCCAAGTTACACTTAGTAGACCTTGCTGGATCAGAGCGTGTTGCAAAGACTGGAGTTGGAGGTCACTTGTTGACAGAAGCCAAATATATCAACCTATCATTACATTATTTGGAACAGGTAAAATTGAAATAGTGTGAAACATTTCTTCCTGTGCTACATTCCTGTTTAGCAATGTGCAATGTTTTGGAAATCTTGATTCCAATATTCAGTTAGTCTTAGGACTGTGTATTTAGTGCAGTTTTTTAAAATGCTTGAATTAGTAGGTCTTAATTTGAAATAAAATATTTTAATTTAGGAAAAACTTAACAATTAAATGGTAAGGCTATAGTAGGTATACAGGGTAGTGTTTCAAAAATAACTTTCTTGCTTTATTTGAACGACTGAAGATATTTACAAGATTACAGCTGAGTTTCTGCTAAAAATTTTCTTTGTCATCTTCACCCCATTCCAGAGCTGGGATCAGGATGTATCACTCAAGAATCATTGAACTAAAGTATTTTATTTTTATTTGGTTCAATTATTGCCTTATTTTAAAACATTAGGCTCCTCTCTCATTTGTTGTTTGATTCCTCTCTCAATGTGAGTCTCTGATCTCTTTTAACAAAGTTAACTCCTGTCTCATGTGTATGGAGTAAATACCATAATTGGTTTTATACCAGTAGGACTCCTATTTGCAATTGTAATAATAGTAATAAATCTCCACAAATCTTTGTCGTTCACCTGGTGTTACTGAAAGAGGTTTAGCCTGTTTACAGTTTAAAGAGGAAATCCATTAAAACTGAAAATTTTGTGGGTGTCTGTGAAAATTCTTTAAGGTTAGGAAATATTGTTCTACTTACTGGGAAGAATATTTTCATTTTTGTTCTGTGTGTTTTTCTCTTAAGAAGAACAAATGTCTTAGATTTCGTTTAATCTAATCAGCGATTTCATCTGTCAAGAGAAGAAATTTAAGGCACAGCAGGTGGCAGTCAGTCATTTACTTTTACACTGAATTTTATTCATTCCCCAAATTTGTTTAAATTTTACATTTAAGCATAATGCTTGAATTTCAGTTCTACTCATGGGGAGCGATAAGGGTAAGTGGTTCTAAAACAGACCTCTTCAGAATTGTACAAATTGTGCTCAGGATCCTTCTTACTGTACGATTTTTATGCATTTGTAATACAATATTGTATGAGCTTTTACGAGGTTGAATTTAATTTTCTGTGTATTGTGTCTTGAGATACTCAGGCTTGAAGTGCTGTAGAAGCGTAATATATTAATATTTTGTCCCGCAACTTTAAACTCTTGTTTTAGAATAAATACGGTTAGAGATAAGCACCTTGGGTTCTGCCTGGGATTGCATATCGATAACAAAAATGTTTTCTAATACTGAACAAAATACCAATGAAGACAGTAAAAAATAACTTTTTATTCAGTGGGAACTGAGCCATTCAATCCTGACCTTGCAGTGACTAATATTAAAGTACAAGGACTCCTCAAAATTATCTTATTTCCATACTCAATTACTCACTTGTCTACTGGTCTGTTAGTGTTGGGTTATACCATTTCTAAACACCTTGCATAATAAAATAGTCATCTAAAATTGTTTGTGTCTAGATGACAATGGAAACACAGATCTGTGATAACACACTTGGTCTACTCATTAAATATCCAAAAGGTGCTAAGAAATCTTCATCAATTGCACTTCTTCTCTGAGTAGCCTGTATGTCCAGAGCAAAATGAGGGTGAGATAGTGTCGTGCAGCTGATCTACGATGGCAGTAGGGACAATTCAGTTTTAGTGTCCACAGCAATTTGATACAGAGGTGCTCTTAAAAGTCCCTGCTACCACATTTGGGTAGTTTTTGTTGTCCATAAGGTGTAGTAGCATATTCTGGAATTATAATCGCATTTTTTTTGGTGTGTGTAGATATTTCCTTCAGATAGTGTATCCTGGACCATATTTAGAGTTGCAGATTAATAGTGATACAGCCATATGATTTGACACTACAGTGGAATTGGAACTATATGTGTTTCCCCAGAATAATAGACTATAATGTTCACACTGCTTTGATGAAGATGTCTGTTAAGTGTCATTGAACACATGCTCCATTTAGGGAATGCTGAAAAATTTTACTTGTTAGTAGATGACGCTACCCATATTTACTGAAGTTTTTGCTAATAGAATTTGAAATCACTGCCAGCCATCAAATGCTAGATTTTTTCACGTCCTATAGAAAACGTGATTTTCTGGTTTTGTTGTTTCCTAATGAACATATACAGACATTAGTGAAACAGAAAAAACAAGAACTTTTTAATAATTTAAAGTGAAAGAATTTGGTGTTGATTAGCAAATCCCGAGGTTTAGGGTGAATTATTTGCAGCAAGACCTGTAGTGTTTACTTGAGACAAGCGTATGTTGTCCAAAGAGTAAGAATGCTTGTAATTATCCACAAGACACCAGCAGCAGAGTTTGGAATTTTTGCTGCGAGGGCCAGAGCTGATAAACATTACTAGGTGGGATCGGAGACTTCACTGACAGAAATCTGAGGAGTGGGAAGGTGTGGGCAGGAATCTGGAAGGATTCTGCATATGGATCAAAGGCAATGTCAGAAGTCTTGTGACTGTGGATGGACAGGAGAAAAAAGGAGACCTCTGGAGCAGACACATGGCTTCAGAGCATGTGATGCACTGCAAGATATAGGAGTAGCTGATAGCTCTGTACCTGCAAGTGACGCACCACGAAATCCTCATCTCCTGAGGATGGGCTGAGAGCATGTCCTGGTTGCCTGTTGACATGAGGTACTGGTGCAAATCTGTTCCGTATATGAAGTTGCTGCTTGCACAAAGGATATGGACAGGAACAGCGACTCTTGGGAACACTTCAGATCGTATCTTAACCACTTCTGAGTCTCAGGCCTTCCTTTATACTTTACAATATTTCCAATTGTTTCAGTGCAGTCATTTGTGAGTGACTGTACCTTTTCTATGCTATTATGTTTCATATAGGATGCAATTTTACAATAAGTGACAACATTTCTGACAGCTTCCACATTTGAAAAATTAGGTCTTAAAGTGTGTTTTTTTCACCCAGTCAAAATGAAACTTTCTGCCTTAGGTTATGTTGATTTAAATCAGCATATTACAGTCCTAGTTCAGGAATATTATTAAGGCCTTTTAAGCTTAGACCTACCAGTATTTAAAAAGAAACAAATCCAAAAACTTTTTTTTATATCAAAAGGATAAGAACAGCTTCTTTTTGATCATGTAAAAATGAGCCAGTTTTCTGATTGTCACAATTGGTTGGCTGTTAGAAGATCCAGGTTCAGATCCTGTGCAAGTGGTCTCTGTCACGTTGTGAAAGAGCGTAATTTCCCTGTCTGTCACATTTCTCCTCTTTCTATTCCAGATTTCATCACTGGATTGTAAAGATTGATTTAGTGATTTAAGTGAGGCACTAAAGCCATCTAAAGGGACTTAAAGCCATCATCTTCTGTGTTATGTGACTTTGTCATGTGACAGTACAGTGGCTTCTGCATCATGAGAGCTGGTCTCATAGCTTTTCAGTGCTAGTGCGGGACGGTTCAAATTCTACCTGGACTTCCTGCATGAGCTTCAGAAAAAAAATCAACTTCTTTGTTACACAGTTCCCATTTCTAATGGAAATAACATATCTTCCCTCTGGCTCTTCTCCCATCTTGTCTGTTCAGATTGTAGTCTCTGTGTGGCAGAGACTGGGAGTCTGCTTATCAAGGTATACGCTAGACTACTATGAGGTTTCTCTGCAATATTATAAAGTAACAGAGACATAACTTATTTCCATCTAACAAGTTAGTAACATACGAGATTTGAAAACCTCGATCCAGGAATGGGTTTCCAGATTCCTTTCAAGACTAATTTTCCTATTACGCATTCATCCTTCTCAGGGCTACCTGTGAGAGATTTATAGTAATAAGAAATTTTAACATTCTAAAGACCATTAAGAGAAACTAGTGCCAACAAAAAAGTTGCTACTAAATTTTCTAAAATAGCAGTTTTCTTAAGTGCAGCAGAAACAAAATACGTGCTGGTGTGTAACATTTATTAAATGAAAAACAAGTCCTAGGCATTTAGGATAGCTTGCACAACTCAGATAACTACAGCTTTTCAGTACAGTGCTTGGCCAGTTAAAAATTCAAATCTTTTATATCACAACAGATCATGGGGTAATCTGGCTTTTTATTTAATATTAATTAGGTCCCATAATGTAAACAGCTGAGAAGGGAAACTGAGAATAGTAGGTGTACCATTTCCTTTTTGGCCAAGGCATATGTGTACTACACTGAAGTATTTCTTTCCAGCAGTACATTGTAATTATGCACCCTTTTATTTGTGTTTTACTTTTCAAGGCATTTTCTCAGTAATAAATGTATTGACCCCTCTAAGAACTATGTGCTTTAAGAATGTGTAATTTTAAAAGCATACTTCAGCAAATATTAAAGAGTTTTCTACTTGAATACAATTAACACTTTATTATTATGATAGAAAAAATACGAGGAAGATTTTGAGTAAGTTCCTATGTGTTAGGAAACTCTGTGATTTTTAGTTTATTGTGTTCAGTTTCCACATTGTTGAGAGGCTGTAAAGCTAGGGTATGACAAAACTAAGTTTATTTGATCTTTCAGGTCCAGTTCCTACAAGGGCATATAAACACACTGAAATTTAAGTTGAAAGGCTTTCAGTAAAATCAGTGGGTTTGCATCTAACTGTGTGCATGAGCATAGTTTTGTTGTCTCAGAAGTTTAGGTTCCTGAGCAGATTGGTTTTGTTCTCTTTCTTTGTCAATCATTAATAGACACGTAAATTTAAAAGTCTTTTCCATTTTTACTGCTGTTTCAGGTAATAATTGCCCTTGCAGAGAAAAACCGGTCCCACATTCCTTACCGAAACTCTATGATGACCTCAGTGCTAAGAGACAGTCTGGGAGGAAACTGCATGACTACCATGATAGCAACACTCTCTATCGACAAAAGAAACATAGATGTAAGTTACTTCCACCTATTTTCAACAAAAAATGTTTTCACTTCTCTAAAGATCCTGCTCTTTTAACTTGTATTGCAGTTTGCAATTCAAGTGTGTATGCTTTTATTCTTATCCTTACAAAAAAAACCTTTTAAACTTTGTTTTCAGAAGATATTTTTATCAGTGGAAACTGCAGTTAGATGTAGACAAATCCTTTAGGAAATGTGATTTTCTCTAAGAGATCTCAAGTCAAGGAGCAGTTGGGAAACAACTTGCACCTAATGACGAACTACTTTTTATTTTTTTTCTATATTTACTGTTTTCCTGATGAATAAATCTTTGAGTTATGAAAAGACATCCCCAAGGAATGTTCCACAGGACAAGCTGGTAAGATCTGTAAGTAGATTATGGATCATACTGAAAGTTTTGGCAGAACTTCTGTAGACTTCTTTGGAGTCGAGATTTCATTGAGTATGGTACACAACTAGAGAGTTCACTGTGGGGGAGAGGGAGTTGGGTGGGGTGATTTGGGTTTCTTGGAATTTTTTCAAATACTTTTATCTCCCTTCACCATTTTCCTGCACTGGAATTATGTATAGTGATATTTTCTTCTTTTTGTTTACCAAAACATGTTACGATCTGAATACATGGAATCCTTCTCAAAGGCATTTATAATGTATTTGTTTCCTGATTTTCCATAACATCAAAGGGTTCTAATGTGAATAAACAAGAAAAAAAAAACTATTAAGCCTAAGACTGTTTTCTAAAATACAGTGGAAAGCATTATACTAAAAAAGTACTTCATGTAGTTGAAGAATTTTTTTTCTTTAGAAAATGGACTTTGTGGTTAAATGAAAACAGATTTTTCATACTTGTAAACATGTAGTTATACAAACATGATGTCTGGTTCCAAATGCAACTGAATAAGTTTGTTAATGACTTCTTTTTTAGACGTGTGGGTTAGGCACCCTTTCATATATCAGTTATCAGGTGCGTGTATCTCACATTGCGATCTGGGTTTCTATTTTGGGAATATTTAGCCCAAGCAATCATCCAGGCTAGGCTACTGACAGTTTTCATGTTCTTGCTTTAGCATGTACCATCTACACAACACACCTTATTCTCCAAATATAAATAAAGAAGTCCCTTCCCTGCTCCCTAAAATCTGATACATTCAAGAAATATTAGAACAGAGATTAGGTCAATTACTGAATATTAGAAAATGTCAGAATTAGGATAGCTTCATAATTTCAATTTGGAATTCTGTGAGTCGTTATGCACAGTTATGGTTTGCTGTTTTGTTTTTTGTCCGTTGGATATACATTTCATTCACAAGGAAGCACAAGATTGAATTGCCTCCCAGATGAATTGAAGTTGTATAATAAAAGCAGCTTTCTTAAGGACCTAGCTCTGTCTCTTGTAATGAAAGCAATGAAGCAGAGAATTCAAAGTAAGAAAGAACACTCATGAAGAGGACAAATAGAATGTGATCCTAGAGAACTAGATAATATTCCTACTTCTACCAAAGAGTTAGTATAAAAATTCTAGCATCATCTGCATCACATTTTATGTGCTAGTTTTGTGGAGTGCTTGAAAGATTTAAATTCAGAAGTGTAGATATATTTGATTATTATAGCTGTAACTGAAGTTGAATGGAAACTGTTTTGAACAAAATCAAATATCGTTTTTTTGGTATGTTTGAGTTCAATTTCCCTTCTGTTAAGTGTAGTCATTCCACCTACTTGCAGCAAAGCAATACCTAGAGGGTTAATTGATTAATTTTTGTGAAGTCCTCAGCTACTGTAACAATAAGCATGACAGAAAAAAGTATTAGGAAATTAGTAGCTGTCAGCTACTAATGACATTGAATAAATATATAGTAAACTTACATATTGAATATTGAATGAACTGATTAGCTACTCATTAATTTAACATATGCTTCACACTGAACAGGGAAAAGATGTCTGGTGGAAATGTATACATGTGTCCTGTACATAGAATTGTACTTAATATGTGAATAGAACTTAATTAAAATCACATTAGCTGATCATCATAGCACAGGAACTGTACAGTGAAGGAAAAGAGAGTCCAGCTAAGGCTATGTGCAGCTCTCTTAGTTATAAGGCCTTCCTTTTCTTTCCTCGAAAACTGTTCTTTGATTCTGTGTGTATATATTATGTCTTTGGCAATAAACACTAGAATCTTTCATCATGTAACCCTAATTCAGATACCACCCCTCCAAGCACTGAAAGAGGCAGAATTCTTGTGGAAAAAGGAATATATGATAATCTGTTTAAATTGGTATTTTCATATGTTGGAGGACTGAAAAGTGCAGAATTACTTTGATTTTCAAATACAAGTCTGTAGCAGTAGTAAAGTTTTCTTAATGTAGGGATTATGTGTAAATTCTTACATTTTAAATGTAGACCGGCACATCTCAGAAAATTTTACTATACAGTTTATCAAGCATCATTAGAACTTCTAAGTCTACTGTATGATGTTTTATTCTTTGAGATAACTGAGAGCAATTACTGGCTTTTTATTCATTAGGTAGATAAGTTCTCTAGTACGGTCTTGGCACATAAGTAGTGGCTGATCTTAAAGGATGGAAAAATGCTTAGGGATCCTCGATTTCATTCTGTGCCCTGGCTCCGAGCGTGCACTGGTTGTCCTAGAGTTTCCTTCACAACATCAGTCTTGTATCTTCTTTTTTCGTTTTTTCCTACCTTCCTGTCCTCTTCCACTTCACCTTAGCTCATCTGACAGTTTTTTATCTGGTATCATAGTTCTCTTGTATGCCTCCTAGTTCTAAGTCTTCCAGTTTGTTTCTCATTTGCCCTGGACTTCCACTCTTCTTCCCTTCATCTCTTTTCCTATCTTCTTTTACACATGCTTCTCTAGACTCATTTTCACCAAAAAAAATGGTTTTAGTTAAATTTCTCCTTTTCTCGTCATTCAAAAGTTTTTACCTTCTGAATAGTGTGGTTTTCTTGTCCTTTAGTGCCAACCAGAGACTCATTTAAAATACAGTTGATCAAGGGGCTGACTAGGTCAATAAAATATCTAGTATGATTTGACAGTTTTGTATGCCACTGTTATTAATATGCTAACCTAATTTCCTTTGAATATTGTTCTTCTGGCATATGAAATTGTAGAATAGTTCTGTGAAATATACAAAAACTAGAAACTTAGTTCAATGACTGCATTAGTGATCTGTTCTACTTACCTGGTGCAAAGCTAACTGACTTTTTTCTCTCTTTCTTTTCTTTTTTTTTTTTTCCTCTGCAGGAATCTATAGCAACCTGCAGATTTGCACAGAGAGTTGCTCTTATTAAGAATGAAGCAGTTCTTAATGAAGAAATTGACCCCAGATTGGTGAGAGTTGACTAGGGGCAGAGGGGAGGAGGTTTCTTGTTTTATGTCTCAATAATTAATAGCGGTCAAATGATGTTGAGGATTTTATACTGAATCATTCCATTAAATTGTTTTTACATGCAATTTCCATTTTTTTTCTGTAAAATAACTACTATTTTTTTTTCTTTTGAATATAATTATAATTAAATGGACCTTTATAAAACCCCTAAAGGCTTTGTCAGCTCTTAGGGCATCTGAGGGGCAATGGTCACTTTCATTATTGTCTTTGTATTCCTTCTTTTAGGGTGTTAGTTTCTAAATCATAGTCACAGATAACTGAATGTCCCTAGAACTCTTTAAAAATCTACTAAGATTGTTAATTACTTGATGAAAGAACGCTGCTGCGCTGAAACAGTTTGTATATTAAAAGCTAAGGAGCATACAGATACAGTCCTTCCTTAAGATTGGTCCAAGGAACATTTTAGCTGGGAAGAAAGAACTGTGTACAGCTATCATTAGGAAAAAAGAAAGACAAGTAAATGAGATATAGAAATAGGATTTCCACACTAAAGCATTAGGCTGATGTTCACATCCAAAAGAGCAGCAGAGGAGCTATGCAGAATGGATCCGGGATTTAGGAAGTGCAGAGAAGGACAGAGGCAATAATCCACATTGGTAAAGCATAAAGTGTTCTCACATAAACAAAACAAGTTTCTTCTTTTAATGTGCATAACAAAAATGTACTTTATTTTTTCTTCTTAGTATTTGGTTAGCCTTTCCTTTGAAAGAACTTATATGCCTCTAGCTTGTTACATACCAGATTTGTTTGAAGATGTGCTCTGTAATAGAAGTTTTACTATATTAAGAGGCCTTTGTTAGTTTATTTAAAGTAATTTTCTGCATTACCTCGAAAATTTCTTTTCTTTGTAAATATTAAGTACACCTATTAAGGATTGATTAATTCAGCATAGTATTGCAGATAATGAGAACTACTGGATCAGCTGGGATGCATGCTGTATATCAAAGATGTTTTCTGATATGGGAACTGTTGGACTGAGGTTACATTGGTCATGCCAAAGCTGCATATATGGATGTAATGAAGAAGAACTATGGATGCATTTCAGCATACCCCTGTCTCTCTGACAGAGGAGATGAAAAATAAGTTAAGGTTAAGCTATTATATTATTCTGTTCTTATATAAGCAGACAAGATTTAAAACATAGTTTTAAACAACAAAATTATAAATTTGAACTGTAGCTTTTTACCTATAAAGAATATAAAACATGAATGAAATATTCTAATATCAGTGATTCTGTATGTTTTATGATATACTAATCACATCATCATTCTTTTTAATAAGAAAAATTATTACTGTATTTCTAAATTTCTCATGACTGATTTGTAATTACAAGTTTTACGTATTTTGTTCTCATACGACTTCCTGAACTGGCTACGAAATGCTTTCCTCTTGAATGCTGGGCTGCAGAATGCTAGATTATAGAACATAAGAAGCATTTATTGTCTAAAACATGGAGGATTACATGGCTGATTTTTTTCATTCATCGTTGCTTGACCATAATTAACATATTTCAGTTTCTGTTAGTGATTGTGCTTTTATTTTCTCTTGTCCTTGAAGTTCAAAGGGGATAGGCGATTCTCATCAGGTTTTCTGCTGGTTTTCTTCTTTTTATTATTATTTTATATATTTTTCTTTACAAATAATTTCTAACACTAACAGCAACACACACAGAAAAAAGAACATCCAAAAAATAAAATACCAAAAAGAAACCCAGTAGGCACTGAACAACATCTTCATTTCTGTCTGTCTGTCCTTTTCTCTTTCCTATGTAGCTTTATAGTACTAAATCATGCAAAACATTTCTTCCGTGGCCCCAGAAGCCTTTGACTGAGGTGGAACATATGCAGGCTCCTGAACATTTACTACATCCTGTGGAGCTATATTCCACAGAGTTTGATATGTCTCGCTCTGCAGGATCATTTAGGAAGTAAAGCAAAAGGGGACTCATGAGAATTCCCACAAGACTCCCCTCTTATGGAAAAGGCAGGGGAACAGAGGTACCTAGACTTTATATGACTCTGTGCTCATTGTGGAATTTGTTGCCCATCTTAACTGCCTAAAGGATATTCCTAGGGTGCAATGTGATTATTCAGTAAAGTGCTGGACTTACGATTTTTTTCATAAAATCAAAAGCCATTTATTTGCAATTTTTATCATCCGTAAGTTGACTGCATGCTTTTTAAAGGGAGCGCATAATACCTCTTGATAGATCAGAGTTAAGTCTGACTATTGTGTAAACTTCATTCTTCATAATGGAGAATAACCCGACAGTGTATCTCACTAAGAAAATGAATTTGTACCCATTGTACTTTTTAAGGAGCTTTAAGCTTCAGCTTTGAACCTCGCTCACTCAAGACCAAAGGATTTGGTTTAAACTGAAAATGAAACTATTGAGCCTGAATTAAATCTAATCTCCTCTGGCATTCATTTAAAAACAAAAATTAAAATATTATGCTTCTGTGGATTTTTATTTCTCTTAATAACGCTTTAAAATCTATCTTTTATCCATATCCTGAAAATACCATTTCTTTTGCTGTCACATTGAGGTTAATCATGCTAGCAAATTTGAACATTTAACAGGGATGATGCTATCAGTGCAGCTTTTTGCATTTTTATACTCCAGCCCCAAATTTTATTTTATTGACTCAGTAGTTGGCACAGACTACAGCAGAGTGTGGCACCAGATTGAGGCAACCTAAAGTGAGGTTAAAATGTTTGGCCTGCAATATTCTTGAAGCACTCTTGCAACATCTGTAATTGACAATTCACCACCTTAATAGATTCTTAAATAAAATATTGTAAGTTAGTCTTTCATACTTTATAACAACAAATGTATTACCAGTAAGTTTAGAGTTGAAAGAAATAATCATATGTATGTTTAGAATGTTTTGATTTTTAAAGAGAAAATACCCATTCAAAGTTAAGAAAGTCATGGTTATTTTTAAATATTAAAAGAAATACAAATGTTTGAAGGAATTTTAATATCCAGTGAAAATGTGTCATCAATTTCAACAATCTTATTTCTAGAAAGTGCATGCAATCAAGAATGATTAATTTTCCTTGAAAACAGTCGTGTCTTGGAAACTTATTTTCCACATGGAATCAGTGTGCTCATATCGATCTAAAAATATCATTGGACTTCTGATACATTTGAGACATTTAAGGCAATGCATCATTAAAATGAGCTATCATAAAGTAGCGAAGAATTTGCTCATTCATGTTTTAGACTTAAGGATTTGCATATTGTCCCTGCTTTGTAGAATTTGGCCTTGAGAGGCTAATAATTTGTAATATATGGTTTTATACAGACAGTTTTTCCAAAAGTACAGGCTCCAATAATGAGCTATTCGAATTTAAAAATCTAGTAGAGTTCTCCAAGTCACTTTCTCAATTATTACTATTCATTAATGCAATTTAATTTCACTACGTTGATTTGTACTGTTCATTCTTTGTTAGCAACTGATATATCCGGCAACTATAGTATGCTATAATTCTAATAAGAGTGTAATGTTACATGAAAAAAAGAATAGTCAAGATTAAAATACTAAGATACTGTTTTGGAATGTCTGTTTCTAAACAGAAGGTAAAAAAAAAATATCATCTTGTCCAAGCTGTCCTTTCTTTAACAAAGACAGTGGTTCTATTTTAAATGTTTTTCATTACGAACAGGCAAAACTAATGAGTTAGAAAGCTTTTTTATTCCTAAGGCAAATTATTTTTCTCTTTTGGAAATAATCTTTTGAACTCTTTCTATGCAGCCATGTCTTCTAACACAGATTTTACGGAGTTTGGAAGACTTTTCTTGCTTTTATAAATGGAAATGGGTAAAAAAAAAAGTGCTTGGTGTATTTAAGGCATTTGGATTGTTTTTAAAAAACAGATGTTGTTTAAAAAATAGAAAACTGAAGTATAATGTTTCCCGAAATTTAGCCTTCTAATGCAAAAATCATAAACTAGCTATTCATTTGTAGATGATGCTTGGTTTATGCCTTGCTGTTTGTAGATGATTGTCCAGCTGAAAAAGGAGATCCAGGAGTTGAAGGATGAGCTGGCACTGGTGACTGGCAAGCAAAGAACGTCAGAGCTTTCACAAGAAGAGCTACTTCAGTAATGGCTTACATTGTTTTCAGTTTCTTCTTCTGTGGTGATACTTTTCATCAGTTTCTTTGTTGGCATAAATGCTTAAATTCGTCTCAGAGTTTTAAACTTCTCTGAGAGAACAATAAAGTTAGGTGCCAGGTTAGAATGGCAGTCTTCCATGAAATGCTGTATGAAGCTGCTGGCTGTGTTTTTGCAGCCTCAGCTTTGAGGAAGTGAAGTGAAGTAAACGCAAGAATGGGAATGTCTGTCAGATGCCAAGCAAAAGTGGTGGTGTATGATAGTGCAGAATTAAAAAACAGTCTCTCTCAAAACTGGATATATGATCTGAGTAGAATTCAAGAAATATTCTTTGTGCTGAGAAGTATCCTGCTGCAGTGTTGATCTGACATAGGCCAAGAGAAATCTTGCATTTCTGATACATGATTAATCAGTGTCTTAAAAGCCAACTACTCAGATTTTTTACTTACCATGCTATTAAAAATGCTTGATTAATTCACATAAGTGTTGTAACATCCTAAAACTTTTTGTAACAGACCAGGACAGCATGTAAGATTTTTCTATGTATAACGTACAAATATTTATTTAGGTCTAAATTTTCACAATAACTAGGTTCAGTTCCCAGTTTTGAAAAATTAATTGCTTCTGTAGGATGCACCCATTCCATCTCTGTGCCTCATCTGTATAGAGATAATAGTAACTGCCTAGAGATTTTGTTTGGTTAGAATATTAATGGTAACTAAATTGAAGTTCTGAGAATTTGTAGTCTCATTTTAATTTCTCTTGGAACTTGTCCAGAAGAAAACTACCAGTACTAACAATTTCCCCTGATATCTAGGAGATTCTGGAAACAAGAGGACAAGCTGCTACCTTGAACTTTGAATTTCTCATGTAGATTGTTTTCATTCTTAATTCTTGGTTTTGACTGGGTTTTTTGGGGGTTTTTTTTGTGCAAAAACTAAATGACATCCTTATCAAGAATGAGGAGCATTATGTATATCTTTCTGTTACACTGTTAATCTGAGTAATTTTCAACACAGGCAGTTACCAGTATAATCTTCTAACCCCTCAGTTCCTACTGGGTTTGTTTATCCTTCTACCCAAAAATATGGGAGTCAAATACGCCAAAAATGTTACAGGGTAGCACTGGATGTGACAAAATCAAGCCACAGAAAGAAAATCAAAGAAATAAGAGAAGTAACTTTCTTTTTCTTTACATGCAAAATTAAATGTCCTTATTAGCTAGTTTCTTTTTAACCTGACAGAACTAGTCCTTCAGAAGATGAGTGACTCTCAGTGACTTTATTCAGATATATTTAAATAATCTATATATTCATTTAAAGATGTACTTTCCTAACATTATTATAAAAATCAGTCACTTTATTTTTCCACTGTGGTGGTGTTTGCTGTTTAGTTTCTATAGAGAAACTGGGGATTTGGAAATAATTTTGTTTATTTAGGCCACACTGATGAAACTTACTTCCTAAGATTTCCTGCCTAAGATTTTTTGCCATGAAAATGGTAGTCTTATAAATGGGAATGAGTTCATAGTTGATGAAAGTTCTTAATATGAATATGCAAAGGAAAACTAGGAATGTACCATCTGCATACAGTTGCACTGTAGCATATATCTGGGAGGCCTCATTTCAGAAATGTGTGACCGGAAAGTGTATCAGTCGTATGTTTTTCCTTTTTATCTATATAGCACAATATATAGTGTCATACCTAGTCAGAAAATGTTGCTTCTGAGATCATAGCAAGGAATTCTGCATCCCATTCCTCCAGAAAAAAGCAGGGATGAGACTTTAATGAGTTACTAGCTGTAATAAGACAGAGAACGAGAAATAATTTTCAAGGACCTCAGCTGAATTAGGACAACACAAAATTCAAGTTTTTAAAATTTATCGGACAACTCAAAATTCTCAGTTTTTAAAATTTATCATTTATCTGTCTTTCTTCAGGCTCATATAGCACATGTTCATTGTTTCAGAAATAAGTTCTTTCTTGGACCAAATGTTCTGCAGTTAAAATACAGAAAAAAATCTTAAGTACTGCTGACAAGACATAATACGCTTGCTGAGGATCAACAATAAACAGGAAAGACATCTAACAATTAACCTCATCAGGCATAAATGCCATATAACGGCGTTGTTCACAGTTCATTATTTTTAATATAGACTTAAAATGGATAAAAGAATTGGATATGCAGAGTTTTTTGTGGGTAGCATAGTTTCAAGCTGAGAGCAGAAGATACTACTGGAGAATCTGTTGTATACATGAGTCTGACTTAGTAATACAATATGCTGTAGTTGAACGGAATGTTTAAAGAAAAATCAATCTTTTTTAAACACTTCAAGTGGGGGAAAATATGAACTGTCAGGTTTTATGAGTTTTGCATTTGTATGTGTTGTTGCAAACGGAGTGTTCACAGGTAAACAACTGATATGGACTAAACACCCAAATGAAAGTGCTGAGGGCTCCAGAGCTGGACACAGGACTCCAGGTGCGGTCTAACTAGAGCAGAGCAGAGGGGCAGAATCACCTCCCTTGACCTGCTGGCCATGTTTCTTTTCATGCAGCCCAGGATGCAGTTGGCCTTCTGGGCTGCAAGTGCACACTGCCAGGTCATGTTGAGTTTCTCATCAGCCAGCACCCCCAAGTCCTCCTCACGGCTGCTCTCAATCTGTTCTTCACCCAGCCTGTATTTGTGCTTGGGATTGCCCTGACCCACGTGCAGGACCTTGCACTTGGCCTTGTTGAATTTCACGAGGTTCTCACAGGCCCACCTCTCAAGACTATCCAGGTCCCTCTGGATGGCATCCCTTCCGTCCAGTGTGTTGACTGCACCACACAGCTTGGTGTCATTGTCAAACCTGCTGAGGGTGCACTCAGTCCCACTGTCCATGTCACCGACATAAATGGTAGTATAAAAAGCCCAGCATAAAAGATAGTATAAAAAGCCACTATTTCAATGAAAGTATCTTTCTGTGGTTTTGAACATGTGTACATTTTGAGCTCGCTTTCGTATGGCGATAATATTTGTGACCATGCTGGTTTACATCTGTCTGAGCCTCCTGTCCATAAATTTCCTGAGCATTTATGAATATCAACAGATAGCATCTAAGTGTTCTGTCTCCAGTTAGAGTCTATCAATGCATGACACAGCAAATCTTTGTGACACTTCTGTTTATTGAGACTGGCCATCTGAGTTTGGAGCTACTCGTTATCTGGAGAGTTTGTTCACATTAATGAATAAATATACAAGTAAGTAGTCCAAACAGAAGTATTGACCTGGATGAGGGCTGATAAAATAATGATTTTCTATTACTGGAAAATGGCTGTGTTGCAGTTTGCATCTAGTTTTGCATCTGTAATAAAACCTAAATAATATTACTTACCAGGATATGGATCAGATTGTTATGGCAGACAGAACAGGAAAAGGGAGATAGCATAGGTGATAATGCAACATGTTGTGTTGCACTTTGAGTCGCCACTCAAGAATGGTTTTTAGGGGAGAAGTACTACAGGGGAATCCAGACAGAATAATCTCTGTTGGTTTTTTTTTGATTGATGCTTTTTTAATCTACCCAGAGAGGAAATTATAATTAAGGTCATTATGGATTTCAAACAGTATTTAGACATTTCTGCTTAGTTAGGGTATCTTCTGTTTAAACTTCAATAAACTGTATCTTGACATGTATATGTATGTGTATGTATATATAAATAATCCAAGTTTACATAGTTCTTTTCAAAATTCTTAAACTTCAACAAAAGTCTTACTGTGATTCATATTATTACAAATAAGGTAATTAACAAGTAAGGAGAAGTGTTACCAAATATAGTCTCATCAAAAATGGATGTGTTTTAATTCTTCTTATGCTGATACATCATATGTATTTCAAGTGAGGACAGAGCAAAATTAACCTTCTGAAAGCATTCTGTGCCCATTTTTTATACTTATTCATTGTTTCTGAACGCAGATGATCAAAGGTACAAAACAGGTCAATGAAAAACTCCATGCACTAAGTACAGATTTATTTTGTTGTCTGCACAAGTCTTTATCTCTGGCTCTTTTCAGTAGAAGATGGAAGCCAAAATTAATCCAGGTCCAGTGATATTTGTGTAGATCCAATAATTATTTTTTTTAGTCTAATAAAATGGCTATGGTAACACATAGATTTTTTGCTCTCTGCATAGGTTGCAGGAAATAAGTGTTAGTGATTGCCCTGGAAATAATAATTAATGTTATGTTAAAAGGATATTTTTTGTATTTCTTGACCTACTAAGTCAAGAAATGCCAAACATTTCTTACAATAATGAGCTTCATTCCACTTGTTTACTTTCAGGGCATTCCAATTTCAATCAGTGGGCTACTCAATGCAGTTAAAAGTGCTAGACGTTTGAAGCTAGTTTGTGAATAATCTGTAGTGCATTCTTCATTGTTTTTTTTCCTCACTTAAATTAGAGAAGTGTCATCAGGGATTTTTTTTATTATTGTTATTCGTTTCATGGAATGAAAAAGCCATCTGTCAAATAGGCTTTCCTCATAACCACTACAATGTCACATTGTCATTCACTGTTTAGAACAAAATTGAAAACAAATGCTCTTGACTTTCTTTGTGAATACTAAATTATAATACAACACAATTTATCAGTCCTGTGAATAAAGCTACAGCTGTCTGGAATTCTTGCTTCAGAATTCTGTGTTAAATAGTAAACATTTACATTACTATGTCATATTTTTGATTTTATTATTTTACTCTCATGAATGTTAAACATACATGAATTCTGCTGCTCTGATTTTGATTGTTTAAAAGGCACAGCATAAAAAATTCAGCTAGACTACATAAGTGGTTCAGAACATAGTTCATAAAATGCTTCCAAAATCTGAATTGCTTACTTTGGATCTTACCATGTACTTCCTCAGCTGCAAAGGGCTGATCTCTAAATATTTCTTTGACCTGGATAATTAGTCTCTTGTTTAGGGGGGAAAAAAAAGGAACACTTTGGACTATTTATAAAAAGTATAGAAAATAACATCATACTTCCCAAATACAAGGAAATTGTACTCTTACAGGCTTCTGTATTATGCTTTAGAATAGAATTAAATGGCGTTCAAATTAATTTTTTTTTTTTTTTGTGAGAAGCATGCAAAAAGTAAAAGGGAGAGTCCTTTTTGTTTGAATCATTTGGGATTTTTTTTTTTTTATTATAAATGAGCTCACTAGCAATTTACAATTTGTGCCCAGAAAGTCAGGATTTCAAATTAGGGTGCTGTGTTCCAGAGCACCCACGCTTCCAGAGCCTTTGCCAGTTGGAATTCTCTAGGAACAGGACCAGAAGTACTGGCTTAGCACTTTAATTTATTAATAACTTTACCTTATTTCTTGCAGATACATATGTTATTACAGATGCTTCTATTTTTTACTTCAACAGTCATACGTTGTTCATCTCACTCAAGTCCTGGATTTCTCATTACTTCTTTCTGTCTTTACTTTTTCTGTTTCAGTGTTGTGACATCTGTATGCCATCACGGTATTAACAATATTGCACTGTTGTACAATATAGAGCTTTAACAGTTACTCATACTTAAGCTGTTGAACAAATGGTTTCATTTACAAAGCAGAGCAAATGTTCTTATTTGCTGATGTCAGTGTTCAGTTTCAGCTGCAAGGTGGAAGAAGTAGAAGCGTATTACCTTGCCTTATGTCAGCACAGCTTTGCAGACGGTGGGTTTGTGTAGAAGTTAGCAGGTTGACTGACATAAGCTGTATAGGCAATAGTCAAGAGAAAAGCAGCTACCTTCACTATAAGTTAGTCTTATAATGTCTCTCATCATCCCTTTCTCTAGAGGGCATTTTTTCTCTTGCATGTTCTAAAATCTTTAATGACAGCACAGGAAGTTCAGATTCCTAATGCAGGTACCCAAGGGGGATGCTGAAAGCATAAATACTTCTTTGATCTTGCTATTTTGTTGCAAGGTCACTGACCTGAGAAGTAGAAGAAAAATCTTATATAACTTAAATTGATCACCTTTTACATTGAAACTATTGAGAGATTATTTAAAATTCCTTTCAAAAATTAATAAGTTTGGTATACCATGGCGGGGGG
>Ga0065711_1031659_pt1 | contig 29068 bp, 20 predicted proteins | sample Hoacrofraction12_FD_59098 | JGI IMG/M metagenome (GOLD analysis project Ga0065711, IMG submission 59098) | Hoatzin crop microbial communities from Cojedes, Venezuela - Epithelial fraction 12 v2 (version 2) | ecosystem: Host-associated > Birds > Digestive system > Esophagus > Crop | place... | reverse complement strand
TTGGCCTTCTTGGCAGCCAGGGCACACTGCTGGCTCATGGTCAACCTGTCGTCCACCAGGACACCCAGGTCCCTCTCCGCAGAGCTGCTCTCCAGCAGGTCCGCCCCAAGTCTGTACTGGTGCATGGGGTTGTTCCTCCCCAGGTGCAGGACCCTGCACTTGCCCTTGTTGAACCTCATCAGGTTCCTCTCTGTCCAAGTTTCCAGCCTGTCGAGGTCACGCTGAATGGCAGCACAGCCTTCTGGTGTATCTACCACACCTCCCAGTTTGGTGTCATCAGCAAACTTGCTGAGGGTACATTCTAACTCTACATAATAATCACTTCACAAAGTTACAGGCAACAACATAATCAATTTTTTGTCCACATGCCAACTTTCAGCCCACTCAGCCACAGCCAGGACTCCCTCCTGTTTTGCCTCAGTGCTCCCTGGGAAACTCTCCGTGTTGGCCAGGCTGAGAGCTGAGCTCCCTTAGGATGCAGTCACATGGACGTGCACAGGACAGTGTTTGCTGTGATGACCACATACACACGCCCGGAAACGAACAGCACCAGAAAAACTACAAATGCACATAGAAGGGATCTTCTCTGCCATTTCAAGCAAGCATATGCAGACCCTATCTCAAAGGCTACTGGGTGTCAATCCAGGCCTACGTCAGGCCAAACATTTTGGTCTCAGTCCTATGATTAAATTATGGCATTGTAACAAGTTATAGCCTGTCAGATTAACCATGCCAGCTATCTGCAGGCATGCTCTCAGACTACCCCAAACATGGCTCACTTCTTTCACAGAGGCTTAAGCTAAGTCACATCACCTTACAACTGTGGTGGGCTAAGTTTGCACACCTGGACAAGTACCAACAGTTAGTAAAGCTCTTCTGAGCTTCATTAGCTCAGGGGCATCTTTTGAAGCCCCTGTAACCCAACCATGTGCTGAGACCTTAATAACTGACTGCAGACACAAATAATATTCATACTGAGCCATGCAAGTAACCATTTGTAAAATTGGACTAAGTGTAGGAGGATGTAAAGGGTTGATATACAGGTACAAGGATGTTAATACTGCTACTTTTGGGATAATGTCATTCACCTCAGGGTTAAAACTGCACTTCTCAGTTTTCACCAAGCTGTAGAGCTCATTTTAAAATTTTAGATTACTGATAAAGAAATAATTTTGAGAACATATTCAGATATGTATCTCAAACAGTATTCTGTATTATTACCATCAAAGGTGAAGGGCCCATTCACTTCGATCGTCTTATAGAGTACAGGCACTCTGGGGTCTCTGCCTAGAGCACCAGCGCAGAACAGTACAGTCCATTCTCCATGCAGTGTGAAAGACTCTTCCTCCCAGCAAGCACCTTATGCTATAGGAGAAGGTTGCTGTGTATACCTGCCTCAACACACAGCTCTCCAACGGCCCCTGCACTGCCTTCACTGTGGAGAAAATCCATGAGATCCACACTGCTCTTTTTCCACCAAGTGAAGGTCACCTCCAAAGCCTGAGTGCACTACAAACAGGTTTCTATAAGAAAGCCCCTTCCAAACACAAGGAATGGAGATACCTGCCCAAAACCAAGCCTAGGCTTTTCCCAAAGCCATAGAAAGTTAATCCATGATGAATACTGTTCTTGTAAACCACCTCTTTACTATTTGGGGTGGTGAAGGTGGAGAGAGGTTCTCTTGGAAAGCCCATATTTTCACCTAAATTCACTACTCTGCATTCCATAAAAATCTGAACTATTTTCACTGAAGTCAAGAATCAACTGTACTTACACTGGGATGAAACGCACTGCTGCTTTTATAGAGGAACATGTTTGGCAAGCTTAACTATCAGCAGCATTATCTCAGCAGCTTCTAATTCTATACCACTAGCTGAAAACATGTTATCAGCTGTTGTATTTGGATGTGCACTAAAAAGCAACCGGATACTTATCACAGTAATATTTCTACCACACAGTTAGCAAACCCACCTCCACAAGTATTCAGCCAGCTGTTCGTACAGTGTATCAAAGTCCCTACCTACAGCGTACAAAAGCTCTGTCATGTGCCTTAAAGGTAAGCTTTAGTTTACATTAGGAGGTAAAAAGTCATACCCACACAACTCTGCTGGTTGAATTCATGGTTTTGCATTGGTGTGGCTGCAATGATTCAAGTTCCAGTGTAGATACATGTGGCCAGACTGATGTCACTCTGATGCAGACATCTGAAAGTTACATGTCTAAATCTCATTTGTGTTAAGCATGCTGTACAGTCAATGGAGAGGGACTGACACCTGCAGGGTGATTTCTCTAATTTGTTTTAGATATTTTACATACGTATACTGAAGGTACTAGTTCTCCCATTCACTACGAGGAAGCCCCAGACACTTGACTAATTAATATTTGCCTAAATTTGTGAAGATGGATCCCATGTAGAGCATCATGGAGCTTTACACAGGTAGAGTTTATTTTTCTTCTCAGACCAGAATAAGGTATGTCAGTATAAGCACTCCTATTTAAGTATAACTGCATCCCACTGGGATTTGGGCTGGTCACAAGTACACTGCTCTGAAAAAAACATTCAGTGCAAAAAATTCTGTGGTATTTTAAAGTGCCTGTAGCCAGCCTCTGCCACTGGAGGAAGAGGCAAATACCATACCCAGGACTTTCCAAATCCCAATCTTGAATAATTTGTTATTTGAAAGAAAGACTTAATGTGACCTACACTAAGTCAGTCAACTGACGTAGCTTGTACATGTTAAATTTTCTCCTGCGTGTAACAAAAAACGAAGAGGAAAAAAAACCCCACAATCTTTCACTGTGAGAACTCCCTAGATCCAGCTCCTTTTCCTCACTTTCTCCACATGACTATATTTTTTCTTGAGATCCTTCAATCTTTTCTGCAAGCACTTTACCTCACCACAGTGTCTTTTACCTTTTTATCGAGGTCTGTAAAGTCAGGGGGTGTAGACAGCTTTCTTTACTAGATCAGAGGAAAGGGTGATGTAGCTAAAAAAGAGTAAGCTAATAGCTAGAGTCCACTGTTTACGTGTTATAGCTAGGCTGGTCATTATATCTGAGCTGGTCCCCTAGGAATTTACTTCTGTCTCCCCTGCAGTGATAGGATGTGTTCAGGGTCATCCCTCCTGCAATTGTGTGAGCCTCATGGCAGAGGCTCCCTAAGGCATCGCTACAGCCCAGCTCATGTTCGTGGAGCACACTCGCCCTCCCAGCCTGCACTGAAGCCCCTACCATCACCACGTTGCAGTGGCTGTACACAAGGCAGCTGGAGTGCAGCTACCCAGGTATGGCTACCTGACTCATCATCACACCTCTGGCCACAGTCTATACATATCCCCTTTTTCAGCACACCCTTCTGTAGTGCTCTCAACAGTTTCAAGTCCTTCTCTTTCCCCATGAAGAACAATCAACTAGTGTTAACTACCTCTAAGCTGCGGAATTCCTCTGCAGGAAGGTCTAGCTCCTTTCTTCCCTGGCTGCGAAGGGGCTCCTTATTTTGTGGAGAGGTACCCTGTGTTCCTACATGAAGTTTTCTTGTTCTCCTCCTGTTTTTTTTCCACCAGGAGACCTTTGTTCTCCTCCCTTCACAGAGGCTGCTCATTCCCATTCCTGCCCTACGACAAGCATCTCTGAACCCTCTCCTCTTGGGCAGATTCCCTGCTGGCTTTCTCTTTTTTCATTATCCCAACACAGTGAGTGATCGCCACAAAAGCACAAACCAACCAGAGAATCAATAGCGCTTTAGCACTTCCAGTTTTCTCAAGGCCAGTGAGCTTCCAGCTGCCCCTTGATTTTTATTTCACTTGTCAGAAGCCTGGAGGAAAGCGGAACTGATGGTCTTCGGCTGCTAAACAGAAAAGCAGATTGTTTCCAGTGTGATAAAGGAGTCTGGAATGAGCTCTTTTTTCTTCGCTCTGCCAACTCCAGACCACTCCACAAAGGCTGCAATGACCAGCGTGGGAGCTAGGTGTTTGCCTCAGAGACCTACAGGTGTTTCAGTTCTCTAATCCTATGCCATCTGAAGTTAAGCACAGCTCAAAACATAAGCAGAAGTTGCATTTTTAAGGTGTTAAAACCAATTAACAAACAGCTGACAAAAGAAGAAAAATCCTACATTCCCATCAGCAAACAGATTGACTTCTGTTACATAGTTTATCACACTGTACTCTCTGTTCCGCTGCCTGCTTCAGAAACCAAATATCTCATTTTATTCACATTTCTGACATACTTTATCCACCATAACTTAATATTTTCTTAGCACATAACTTTGTGAAATATGATCTCTCTTTCTTTTCATCCCAGTTGAATGATTTTTCATGTTTTGATTAGTCTGAAGAGAATGATGGAGTACTCCAGTTACACAGATACACAGTTGCCATATATGTATTGAATTTAACCAAGACTGGAACTTCCACACAATCTATTTTTCTCACTGAAAAATAACAAATACCAGAAGCACCAAGATATTCATGTCACCACAAAAATACCCAAAAGATATTTGTGACAGGAAGGGTAGAATTCATCTATTCTAATCCAAAAGTTTAAAACTCGGATGCCAAAGTGTAGGGTGGTCATTCCTGACCCTATGTATAGCCAGTGAATATACTGAGTACCTCTTCAAGACAAGTCATCTTGCCCTATCTTTTGACTACTGTCAGATTCACTGCTCCCTAGAGGCAAAACTCTCTCTCTTTTGCCTGGTCTCTCTTTTAGGGTCTGGAGCAGCAACAGGGCTGCGTCAGAAGGAACCATGAGGAATGCAGACCCATTGATTTTGGAAATCACCGAGACTTAGCATAGCAACGTATTATTCAGAACTGCAAGATCCTAAATGAAGTTTTCTTCAGCATTTAGGAAATGCCATTCTAGCTAATTCATAAAATTGGTTAGATTACAGCCAAAGATACTGTCCTGTCCTTATTTCGAGACATGAAAGACGAGTGGTGAGTCTGCCACCAAGCACCTTTGTTCTTTGTTAAATCAGGAGCATGCTCCACAGAAAAGGCGTTAACTTTGCTTTCAGAGAAATGCCTTACGTGATGCATCTTAAGCTGTGAAGGAACCAATGCAAGCTCCTTACATGAGAGTCTGAAGTGGGAAAAAAAGTCAGAACTCCCTAAACATAGTAGACAATCTGTCCAAAACTCTGCAAAAATCAAATATTTCAGGAACAGAAGGCCCATCTCTTCAAAATGGCACTTAATTCATTTCAGTGAATCCACTGAGAGGAAACCTACAACACACTGTGGCAGAAAAATCATCAGTAAAGTTTACAGCGGAGATGCCTGAGATGCCTGAGATGAAAAGTTCCCAAGAAATTCCAGAAAGGACTGGCAAAGCCAGCTTTCCAAATTGGTAATGTAACGCTAGCAGCACTTCTATTGTTACATAATGGATTTTACAGGTATTCAAACATTATTTTTTCAGGAAGGCTCAGAACTATTTACTGTCTTATGATAGTTCCAAATGTGGGAGCATGTTAATTAAACAACAGGTTTCAGCTATATAGTTCCGATTTCTGTCATGACTGACTAATTACACAGCTTTATCTGTTGGAAGCCAACTGTTATCTTACAGAAAGTTGTTGAAGCCAGTTCAAAAATATCTCCATTTTCTGAGCCAATCTAAATATCAGATTTTTTTCCAGAATCATAAAAGTTGATTTAAATTATTTTCCTGGGACTGAAAAACAATGCTGTGAGGAAGCAGGGTATTAAATATGGTTTAACTTCGCAGCAGGAGAGTTACACCCCAACCAGCACAAGGCTTTTGTAACACTGCAGCCAAAACAATCGTGTATTGTTCCTCTCCAAGATTTCTAGTGTTCAGAACTTTTTCAGATTTGCAAGACATTCTTTTTTGACATATTTGAAAAACAGTTTTATAACGCATAGTTCTGCACTGTGATTAAATTTATCCTTTTCTAATGAAGTGAGAGATATAAGTTCTGTTCTAAACCATGTGTTTTCTCCAGTTACAAGCATAACTCCATCATGTTTGAGGCAGCTAAAGACTGTCAAAGGCCACCGGTGCCTGTGACCCTTAGCGGGTTCCCACACAGTCCCGCCTAACTTCTTTTCTGGTTCTGATGTGAATATGCACATTTTTAAAGAAACTTTTATGGTTTTTATATTGAAGAGAGTCGTGGTGATTTTCTGCCATGTGAAACATTATCTACTAAATTCAATGTAGCTTCTGAAGAGAATGTCACTATCATTACAATATATCCCTTTTTCTCCTTTTCACTTCCTCTCCCTTCCCTCTTCCTCTCTCCTCTGCTCTCCTCTTCTCAAACCACTCCAAATCATGCTGTTGCTTTACCTTGCTACTGGGATGAACTATGATAATATATCCCTTTCTTTTCCTTCTTGAGAGTGTTTTGAGACTGTCACACAACACATCCACACAAATTTTTGTCGTGCTATTCACTCCATCCAGATGTAATGCAATTTATTTTCACGGTATCTGGAAGTGGGTTGACATTAAAGTGAACGAACAGCTGTTAATGACAGTTGACAAAAAACTATGCCTGTCTTTATTGTTCATGCTAGTCAGTCTAATAATACTGCTCTCATTACAGGGCTATACTGAAAACAATGAAAACAATGAATTAAATTATTACCTGTTGCCACATCCTAAAACTTGCATAGTTAGGCATTTATGAGCTGCTACACAAAGCATCTTTGAGCTCTGAAGACTCTTCTCACCAAAAACCCTGCAGAACCTCATCACAGATTTCATATGCAGAAAGTAGAGGTAGGCAAGATGGGATGAGTAAAAGCACTGGGCACGATTCATGTACTTCTGGACCAAAAAGAGCTACAAAAATGCAAATTATTTTTCTTCTTCTTATATGAAGAGCATAGATTTCAGTCCAATACTCTGTGGACAGAGTTCCTCCACCTGCTTTTACTCAGAGAAAATACTAATTGTAATTCAAAAGTAGCAGCTGATCTTCTTTGCATAATTTCAGGGACAGATAGCAGCTTCTCTGAACAGGACTGGACCACCACGCATGTTTGTTGGTAGTTTTTATTTGTCTCATATCGTAGTTCTTATTTATTCTGTCTGACCCATTCTTGACATTTTTGCTCCTTCAAAGTTATCTTTTGCTTTCTCCTCCCTTCCTAGTACTCCTTACACTCCCAGATACTGATTTTATCCACACAATGACTCTGCTTCTCACTCACTGTAAATCTTTGGTCCTGCTTTTGTCTGTGCACCTATTGACTGCTGGCTCTGATGCTCTGGCACTCTGTCCTGCTCCACCTTCTCCCCCTGCATTTCCTTCCTCTCCTCCCTCTAATGATTGCTTTCCCTTAATTCCAGTCATTAGAGAGGTCCGGAACAGACAGCGTCACAACCACATGGAAAAGTGTTTCCTCTACTTCCCATTTTAAGATAATCTCTGTTCCAGATGGTTACAAGCATTACCTGGTTGTGAATTGCTAGTGTGCTTTTGCGCTAAAATTAGGCAACAGAGTGTAAGAGCATTAAATTGCAAAACAGAGAGAGAGAGAGACAGCAGAAATTGCTGTGTTGGTTGTTACAGCTGCTCGCCACACCTAGAATTAGCATTGTCTGACAATTCCCATTCCATGGTGGTTTTTTAGTTCTGAATGCTTTGCCAGATCTCCATAGCTTAAATTTTCCAGCTGGACATCTGCTTTGAGAAAGTATCAGTCAAAATGGTGCAAAAATGCGTAAGACTGAATCCAAAGAAAAGCCAGCTTTGCTCACATTTTACTCAAAAATGCAGGTAAACTTTTTCTTTGCAAACCTTTATATCCCCGTATTTGGGGGCAGAAGTTTGAAGCTTAGCAGGGAACAGCGTGGTGTAAGAGAAAACCTTCTTCTCATGCACACGGGAGGAGAGGAGATGGGGAGGAGGGTAGCCTGGGACAGGAATCTTAAGGACTGAATTTCAAAACAGAGAAAAAAAGGTTAGGGTGAGCAGGGAAAAGCTGTCTACACACGGCAGAAGAATCAAAGCCTGCTAGGACATGGTCCCCTTCAGAGAAGGCATCTCACCATTCTCCTGCTGTAACAAACATAACACGGGCAAACTATATACATATATTTTTATATATATAAATATACCAAATTAATCTAAAGGCTTCAAATGGCTTATGCAGGGCAACAATATCTTTGCCATGTTGGTGAAGTTGCTTCTTAGTGTTTAAAAATTTAATAAAGTAGGCTTTATACTGTGAAGCATTTTCTATTTGCCTTTTAAGCCCTGTGAAGTTGTACATCACAAACCTGTCACAGAAAACAAAACCAAAAAAAAACCCAAAAAAACAAACTGAGGCTGCAGAAAAGAATTAGGAAATCACGCAGTTGCTTGCATTACCTTATCTTCATCTCCCCTGCACTACAATATATTTGCTCTACAATACAATCTTTCACTGCAGGAATACACACTGTTGGTTTGCAAAGACCCTCTACCTCATTCAGTGCACAAAAGATCCTACTCAGAGATGTCTTCCAGAGAAGACTATTCACTCTTCAGCCTTGCTTCTTTTGCTGCAGAAGATGTAAAGTGTGTGGTAAAGCAGATTTATATCTTCCAGAAGAGAAATGATCATTCCACAGCTGAATACTTCCAAGAATAAACGGATTCTATATTTGTCTCTTCCACAGACTTCCACAAAAGGTACTTTATGGACCTGCATTGTTTCAGGGATATGTATAGCTCCCTAGTACAGGTAAAGAGCAAAGTGCCCGTGGTTAATAAATCCCTTGGCTGTGCGTGTTTTTCAGCCTGCCTGCCATCTTGTCCCCAAATACCTCAACTGGAAGCCTGAATCCCCACTACCCAGAACACGCACCAGCCAGAAGACTGGGAATCTGAGATGGCTGGACTGCCGTGCCCTGGCTCCCAAAAATGGGGGAAGGAGTCAGAGCCTGCAAATTGTTCAGCCTCAGAGCTAGAAACAGTAGCTACACTGAGATCCAGATACTTCTACTGAATAAAGGGTTTAATGACAGCAGAATAAGGAATGCATTGTTTCCTTTTACCTACCTAACTGCAAAGTCATAAGTAGAGACAAAGTACTCTTTGCATTTCCTGCAGCTGAAACCACCTCTGGTTTACCCCCTTCCAGTACAACAGGACAGCCACTGCACCTGAGTCATCCTGTAGCAGACACCCCTTTTTCTGTCAGAATGTCAGAGTCCCAAGTGACCAGGAGGCTTTACTGGTGTTGATGAACTTCACCTGGAGCGTCTCCCACCGCCTTGCATATGGCCTAGACCCCATTTCAGCTCAGCCCAGAGCCATCAGCCCCTGCACTAGTGATGCTGTAGGAGTGCCAGCCTCTTGCCCTGCCTCCTGCATGGATTTCAGATTCACACTGCAGCCTTGTCTCCAACCCTGTCTCTGGCTGTCTCCTTTTGTTCCCAGACAGACACCCTAGATGGGCCCTGGACCTGGGTCATCACTCGCCAGGCTGGGGCTGTCGATGGAGCCTGTTACCAGCACCCACCTCTGCCCACCATGTTTGGCCCTCATGGGAAAGCACCACATCGGTTAGGGCACAGCCTGCACTGGGATGATTGTCAGCCCCAAGGTCCCTGTCCTGCAGAGAAGAAAGGTTCTATGAAGCACTAGATGACAGCCTACATTTGGGTTCACTTATAACACACTTAGTCTCCAGGAAGAACTGGGTCAAGCTGTGAAAAGAAATCATTCTCCAGAATACCAGGTTAGATAGGGACTGCCCAAATCCTGCCTCCCCTGGACACAGGCTATATGCCCTTTAAATTCCTGTTTTCTTGTTCTTCCATTTCATGAATGCTGTTCACCTTCTACCAGAATAATCTGGTGACTCAAATCCATGAGAGTCAATGTTCCTCATTCATCTCCCACATACCTCCCCTTTTTGAAGAGTATGAAGCACCACTAAAGCAACTTTTACAAAACACTCTGGCAGCGTGTCAGATCCCTCCACCCCCAAACACCTTTTGCTTTCAGAAACTGTATCCGAGTTGGACACTGGCACCTATAAAAAGCATTCTCTTGAGTGCCATCTGTCAATGAGTCTTCAGCAAGGCTATAAAACAAGGGCACTGAAAAACACATGCCAAAACACAATGCACGTCAGTTCGAGCATTTACAAAAAATATTCCAGGTTATATAACCAGAGCACCAGTCCTACATGGTTCCTCAGCCTCTTTTACGTCAGCCTGCTATCAGAGCTGGCATTCGCTGTTGGCTTTGCACCTTTTTCCATCAGTCAGCCTTGACAAGGGGGATATCGTCTGCCCCTTTGCCAGTTTTAACACCAGAGTCAAGATGCTGAGCGGCCACAGCAAACACAAACCCTGTGGTGTGATGTAGTTTGAGGTAAGTAGAGACAACGTTTTCCAAGAAAAATGTACCCAAAGCAGATGTAAGCCTGCTGAACCTAAAGCACAAGTCTACAGATTAGGTAGCAGGAACATGGTCTGAGAATTAGGATGCTGGATGCTCACCCCAGCTCTGCTACTAACATGCTGTATGACCTTGAGCTATTTCTCTCTCTGCTCACCTCCACCCTTTTGTTCATCTTAGCTACTCCAGTTAGAAACTTAATGCTTTCTCCAGATACCTTATTTGACAAATCCTATTATCATTCCCTGCATTTTTTACATGGTATGATCACCTCCAGTGATTTGGCACATTCCTGCATGGCAAATTTACCTAAGACATGTCTGCACCATGCAAAAGTGCATAGCTTGCTGGTGGTGGCTGGCTCCTGGAAAGGGAGTTGTGCTCTTCCTTGGCAGCAGCGGTTCCTGACTCTGCGCTGGCCAGCAGGCAGGTGCAGGAGGAGGTATCTGCGTGTCTGACAGCTGCCAAAATATCTCCTTCCCATCCTCTTCAGGATAAAGACAGCAGGCTGGATTTCGTTGTGCGTACTGCTTCCAGATAGCTGTGGTACAGCTAGCAGCTTCCAGCCAGGGGACACCTGCTACAGCTGACTGAACCAGTACCTGTCTGTAAAACAATCCACTGCTGTGGAGGAAGACCTGCCACGTTTCTAACAGCAGTCGGTCCCTGTACCACCTCACTGGACTTGTAAGCCCAGAGCGAACTCATCTGGCACTGGCCCTGGAGCGCAGGCATCGCCTGGCACTGCACGGTGCGGCTATAGTCCCGAGTTCAGCTGTGAAACCCTGAAAAAGAAAATTCTCAAAGAGATCTAGCAAGTGTGGGGGAAAGAAGGGAAGGCACAGGGGAAGGCTATTGTAATCCCAGCAGCAGAGCAGTGTCAGGAGGGGTGGTACTGAAATGGCAGCTAGTGACATCAGGCAGTCAAGTGACTGTAATAATCGGCAAATTTGACTAATGATCTTGAGTGATGAATCCATTTCCAAAAATCCCACGGGAAGCTCTTAAAAATCTTGCTGAGCACACTGAGGAAGACAGGTGTGCAGTTCCCTGTTTTTTCTGACTGCAGAGAATTAATGGTTTCATTTTTATTCGTATTCTTAATACTGAATGGGCAAGGCAGGAGTCATGAAGCAGAACTGTGAAAACTGCCTCTACAGAAACATTTATTACCCATACCATTTTCTGCACTGGTTTCATAAGCAGCCATCACTGGGAAAAAGACAAGGCACTAGGTTTGCACTTGCAGGTCCCAAGACCTTTCCTCAGTGAAACTAATAATGTCAGTGAGAGGATATAATATGCAACGTCTCTGGCTGTCACTGCATCCAGTAGTTCAGGTCTAGGAGTAGAGAGAAGGGATGAAGACAACTCATAAGACCAAAGAAGACAGAGTTTTAATCTGAAATTTTAGGCCATATGGTACAAAATCAACTATTCCAAACAGAATGGGCAAGTAACTATAGTGCACTCTTCCACTGTATTATTTTGCTTTTATTTCAGAATTTCTCTTTCCTAAAATAGAACTTAAAAAAACCTGATACTTTAGATATTTGAAGATATACATCTTCTCTCATCTCTTGTTTTGTTTACTGCCTTTTCATAAAAGCATCAACAATACAGAGTCGAAAAGAGGAGATGAACTGGGAACTCAACCACTCATCCCAAAATAGAAAAGGAAGCAACAGCAGTCTTGTTCCCTGAGATGAAAGGTCCCAGGAGGGAAGTCAGCAGGCTTAAAAAAGAAAATAAACTCTTCCTCCCAGACTTTCCCCAATTTTTTTCAGACCAAAATATCCTCAACATCAAATCATTCTCCCCAACACTTTTGCATTAAAACAGCATTTTCTAGTGGAAAACTTCTGTCAAAATGTCATGACCAACTCTGCTCAGTAACTTCTGTTGCTGTCGAAATATTCTCAAGGTTACAAACAGAGCATTAGAAATAATATTTTCGCAGCCAAGCTGCTCCTTGCTTACCCAGCAAAGGAGCTGGTCAAATCACTGCTCCCAAGAGCATTCACCTACAAGGAGGGAGGGGCAGGCCAGCCTAAAGTGGAGATTGCAACATTTTCCAGGCAGGTTGAGTCATTTTGTGAGATACTTAACTTACTTACAAACAGTTATGACTTTTTTTTTTTAGTTTTCATTTATCTTCCTTTTCTAGATAAATGTATCTGGGAATCTCTAGGCCCTGAGTAAATGTTTAATAATGTTTTCCTCTAAATGTAATTTGCCGAACTCTCCACTCCTATGTTTGCATTTTAAGCTACACCTTTGTCTTTTTCCCCCTGAAAAATATCAATCCAGCCTTTTTATGGTTTATATGGTCTCTGTCTCTGTCTGTCTTTAGAGAGCAGGGAATGGTAAACAGCAGATAGTTGTTGATACCAGGCAGTGCTGGGTGAGAACCAAGCTCCAAGCGTAGTAATTAAATTCTTTTTGTTATTGCTGCTTCCAGTTTGAACCTTCACAGTCTAGATCATGCCTGTCTAGACTTAGATATTAAGTTTCTCTGACAATGACATGTTCTTGCCTGTGTTTGTACACACAGATGCACACATCTCTTATAAAAATAGCAGTAATGGGCTACCTTGCCCCTGACCTTATCAAACTAATGAAGTAGGGTGTTCCAAGCAGTTTCCCTTAGAGGAGTTACTCTGGGACATACCTGTCCAATAGCAGGGAAGAGCTCTCTTCACTCTGTAACACAAGACAGATCCACCTGCTGCTTTCATTCATTAATAAAAGGGCTTTCCACAGCTGCCTTTTTGAATCCAGAGATCTCTTGCTCTGTCTTTCCTGACAGCATAGCTTTCCTGAAGCTTCTTGATTATCAGCTCCAAAACCAGCTCCTCTTCACCTATCAGAGAAACATCCTCAGTACTCTTTGCCCTAAATGCACCCAGTCCCACTTTTTCTGGTCGACAGATCTTCAGCAGTATGGTAAACTCTCCTCTAAGGCAACAGGAAATGGACCCAGAAGTGCCACGGCCACGGGACATTAGGCGCTCATCCAGTATAAATTCACTCTGCTGGTTCAAATGCAATAAAGCACTTCTGATGGATTAATTTTGCACTGGCAGATTTTATCCCAGATCTTATGCCAGATCAAGCACTGCCCATCTTTGCATGACCACTGCAAAGCCTGAATAAAAATCAATATCCACACCAGAATGCATTCAATAGAAACATGATCCTGTGCCCACCCATCATCCGGCTCAGGTTTGTATGGCTCTGTGACCCAGGAAGGGGTGCATCGGGCAGGAACTGTCATGGTACCAAGGCCTCAGGGAATTCACAGTCCACACAGAAGTGGAGGATTCTCCCTTGGACCATGGGATTATGACTGGGTCTGTGGAAACCGCCGTTTGGTGGGGGAACTTCTGTTTTTCTAACCAGTACCATCTTTGGTTTGCTCTCCTCCCAAGGGTGAAGTGAAGGGCCCACACCCCAGCAATGCAGACTAACTGGTTGTACCTTCAAGGTTTGGCCTCAGCCCTCTGAAGTAGCACAGTTTCATCACCCTAATGAGCGGTGGACTGGACCACTCCTTGGTGACAGTATCTGAACTCTTCAGAGCAGACTATTCACAATGATTAACAGAGTCTGTCATTCCACTTGCAAAGCTATTGATGATAGGTTATCACTCCTCAAACATGTCTTTATGTTGGAGAATTTTTAGCTACCTGTGGTTTTATAGCTTCCCCAACCTTTGGCCACGCTATGCTTAAGCAATTCAATAAAAATTACTGCTTCAGCAACAACTGAAGATAGGAAGTAGGGAATAATCAGTGTGCTTTCAAGACCTATTTCAAGGTCAATAGTGGAATAAAATACTTCAATCTTCTCACAGAGTGAACCTAGAATGCTCTCACAGTGGCCTTACTGAAAAAAAAAAAAAGGTTAAATACTAGTTGTACATGTCTTAGGCCCCTTTTAAGTAAGGCCAAGGAGGCAGCAAGGAGGCAAGAAAAAGGCTTTGCTCTTTCAAGGGAAGATGGGAAATCTGAGACTATAGTTCCACAGTAACAAATTTTGGCAGAAACATCCTGTCCTGGAGCTCCACCCTCACCTCCCATTGACCAAGCAGGTCCTTCACAGCTGCACTGTGAAACACCACCCTGAGACCCTGACGTGAACTCCATGAAGGAGCCAGCCTGAGTTAAAACAGAACAAAGGTTATTTTTTAACACGTATTAGTTCCTTCATCTGGTTCATGACTTCTGTGTTTACTGGTTGAGGGCCTAGTTCCTTGCAGTCCAGGGAAAGGAAAGAGTATGTCGAGGTACTAGAAGCAGAAAGTGGAACTCCTTTATCTGGCACTGTCACCAGATGCCTCATACTTTGGAACCACAATCTGAGGTCCTAACCTCTAAAAGGTCTAACTTCTTGAAAAACAGTCTAACCAAACTCTCAGAAAAAATCAGGCCATCTTGTGGTGACTTGATAGGTTTGAGTGTGGCGCCTTGCTGAACTATTATTCTTTTGTAAAAAAAAAAAATGACCTCTCAGACCTCTCTCTTCTCTGTATTACAAACACTTCTGATGATGTGAGAAATACGAAGGAAATTGTGAGGAGAAATCAACAGATACTTAGGAGGAGCTTGGACACAATGGAAAAGGGGACCATAAAAGTACCTAAGTTCTTTTCAATAAGAAACAATAACAAAAAGTCATAAAGCAACTAGTTATTCTTCCAGAAAGCCAGCATAGTGACCAATATGCTCTCCAACCATAATATGATCTAGGAAAAACAAATAGGTAAACTGCATGTATAGTCCTTTCTTAAGTCACAAAACTACTGGGCAGAAGTTTATCATCATTCAACATAGCTACCTAAAGCTTTAAATTCAGCTGTATGATCATTATAAAAAAGCACTGTGAACTGTAACTGCTGTACTCAGCAGACGATAACCTCTGCTGTGGGATTTTCTAACCCTAATTTAGATCATGTGACTAAGGTCAAGGAAAAGAGCATATTTTTACCAGCCTCTCTCTGCCACATCTTCATTGGAGAAATAAATCTGCCTTTAGTTGTGTACACCTGTACTCAAAAAGGGAGCCAATAAATTCAGGAAATCAACCTTCAGTGTTTCCCAACAAAGAGCTTCTGCTTCTTCAGATATGTCAGGTTTTGTAGGCCATTAAAAAATAATCAGTGAGATGAAAGTGTAAAAGACAGAGCTTGGCCATTAACACATCCTGTGCATTAAACTCTTTTTGAATGTTCCTGCTTGAGCTCCATTCTCAAATAGCCTCATTAGTACGGTTTATGAGTCATTAATTCACCTTGTCAATATTATCAGAAGTTCGCTTCTACAGCTTGCCAACGATTCCCTGTTCAGAGAAAGGAGAAATATGGCACAGTTATAATAAACCAGTTCAGGGACGTGAGTTGGATTCACACCTATGCTGACAATTGCTCTGTGGCTTGCCCTGCAAACTCTTCTCTCAGTTGCCCTTAACCTGTTTCTGAGATTTGGAAATTCTTCTGTCCACAGAGATGGACACATCCCTTCAGAGGGAGGACTGAGTCTTGTGAGCAGGGTAGTGTAAAATGCATGAACAGTCCTTGAATCAAGGATGAGAAATAGCCTCCCCAGCAGGGAGTTGTCCCAAGCCATCCACAGCCTATCCATGCTCTAACTTCTATGCACCAGTGGTCGTCTACCCCATTTTTAAAGGGCACGCTTAGGTACCTGAAAAGAGGATATAAGATTCTCATTTAGCCTAGGCACACTCCTATAGACTAGGAAGAGCCCGGAGAAAGAAGTGGGGTTCAAACCTGCTGTGCAATTCAGCATTTCATGTTTGATCTTCTAGGTAGCTGCGGACTGCTTTGCATCTTACTTGGAGACACCTGCCTTTCCACTTACTGCCTCAGAGCCACGGAGTCTAAGAGCAGGCTGTGAATTCCACCCGGGGAGCTGGGACCCTGGAAGGTAAGCACTTTGACGGTGCTTAAGTTCCCCTGTAGATTTAGCCATTGGTGTCTAACCAGTGCCAGAAATTAATAACTATTACTTTCAGCTGGCAGAGCTGCAGTAGTAAATCCACAACTTAATTTTCTGTTAATTGTATCAGGTAGTTTGCTGCTTACAACTACTCCCTGTGCTCCCTCCAGGCCAGATTTGTTATTTGTTCCCTCTTGATACCAAGGCATTTGCAAGTCATATTCTTCAGGGTCATAAACTTCCCTAATGATTAAATTAACAGCATGAAATTCCAACTTGTAGGACTGACAAAACTGGACTTTGGAAAACTATTGTCTCTTTTTTTTGTCCAGGGGGGAAAAAAAGTGCTATAGACATCCTCCCACGTGGAGTTCTTTTCTGTTTCAGTTTCTTGAGATTTTGTCCACCTTTGTGATTATTGCACAAAAACATTCGAAAAGCAAAATCTGCCGCTCAGATCAAACTCTGAAGTATATTGGTTAAGGATATGAATTTTCCTACTGTTTTACCTTCCACACTACTGCTAGACAAAAATAAAAGCCGATCTGTGCAGTCCAAAAATTAAATGACCTTGCAGAAACAAAATATTATGTGATTGTACATTTGACAAATAAAGAAAATATTTTAAGATCTACCTCTAAAGATGCATGAGAAAAATATTTAGTGTGTTTTATCCACGTTCAGTAAGCAAACAATTTCATTCTACACCAGAAGAGCACCCAGCAGTAAGATAAGGAGACCAACCACGCTTACAATACAAGCCTGTGTCAAGCTCTACACCTGCATATGATAAAGACAGCCATATGAAAGGATAAGGGCATCAACTGGCTGATGATAGAGACTTAAGCCTCCTAAATCACACAGCAAAGATAAACTAGAACTATCTGCCACCTACATCAGATGGTGAAGGAGGCAGGAACACAATGCTCTGGATACCAATTAGTGGCATAATGGAGCTCGTATCTCGTGTTCTAACGTGTCAAATTCCAGCAGTGCCAGCGAGATCAGAACAGAAGTCACACCAAGGTCACTGCAATCTGTCAGCAGGACAGCTTCAGCCAAGTACCGCATCTTAATCCCTGTCTGCTGAGAATCTAGTGGAGGAGAAAAGCCTGTAGTTAAAATGCACCTAAAGCAATATCCTCCAAGGGCATCAGGCTGGAAGCAGAATAATGCTACACAAGATAATAAAACGCAGTTGATTTTGACTGTTAAATGAGCACTTTTTGTTTTGATACGGGACTGTGCTGAAGTCTATCCGCAGAAACAGCAAGGACATCAGCAGTGTGGCAGGGACACATTACAATACAAACACCTCCAAACTGCACACCATCTCCCCCACTTCCAGCTCTGAAAAGCTACCTCTGTATGGAAAGGTGATTATAGCCATATTCACCCCTTTGGTAGCTCACCCTGACGGGTTAGTCACTTCAAGATATAGTATCTGTAGCAACAAAGTGCTACACAAATGATTTACCCTCCCAGCATCACTCGTCAGGCAGAGGAATAATGTACCTGCTGTGCAACGCACAAGGCACAAAGCAAAAACCCTTGACTTAGCTTTTGCCAGTGCCAGAGGTAATTAATCAGAGCTTATCCACATGTGCTAGCCTGCCGTTCTACAGTATGGTCACACTCGCAACGTTAGCATACTTCTGTCATGTTTCATGCCTGCCCTGAAGCTGTACGTAGCCACAGCAAGCAACACAGCTGCCAGGGCAAAGATGGTGAGGGATATCATTTCTCTAACACACTCAGAGTGCCTGGAAAGTAGGACAAAGTCATATGTTTGGGCTGCAGTGTGATGCACTGGGTTGTTGCTTTGTATGTAGATACAATCCTTATGTGCATGTTACAAAAATAAACATTGGGTTTTTTCCACATGCATTGAAAATCCTGGATGCTAAAAAAGTAGCTGCCCTAATCTGGTGAAAGTATGTGTAAATATAATAGAGAGAAGGACCCACTCCTAGGGATTAAAAAACAATCAGTCCCATCTTTGTTCTTTTTGAGGTCCACTGGCTCCTGTTGTTTGCTCATTCTGCCATTAATCTTCTGTCTGTCAAGAATTATTCTTAGAGGGACTTATGCCCAGGGAAGAAATCTGGTGTTAAATTTAACTTCTAACTATTCAAAACAGTTGTTGAAGTAAAGTAGGTGGGTAGGTCAGTTAGTAGAAGATACAATAGCAGTGATGGTTATGATGTGCCCTTTTCAGACTTCTGCAAGCTTCCACTCAGGTAAGGTTTCACATTGCAGCTGGCCAGATCTAAGAGCCAGATCTTGCTGCTACAAGGGGTGGGCTGCCTCCTCCGCCATTCCTTTCCCTGCGTTTCTGCTCCATCCCTTGCATGGCTTGGAAGCTCAGCTGAGCTGAGCTGGCTTACTAAATTCTCAGAAGAACACTCGCTTTCTTGTGTTGAGTTAGTTTTTTGTGGGTTCAGTGAGCTCAACTAGCCCACCAAGGGCAAGATAAGTGCCAGGAAAGGAAAAGGGGAGAGTTGTGCAGCTGGTGATGGGAAGAAGAGTTGCAAGAGGGGAACAGAGCAAGAAATGAGAGAAACAAGCTTGTTCATATGACAGTGACCTTTAGATCTGCTGTGCTATACTGTGACACCTCACCCTTACATACTACAATAGAAGAAAAAAAAAAACAGTTTATTTACAATGCACAAGGTGACACCTTCCATTTGTATCATGGAAATCTTTATCCTGCACTAAAGCAGATCAAGTAATCGTGTAACTGGACAGGAACTGCAAACTACAGAAGCAGACAAGAGATTTTTTATTATGAAAGAATTCTGATTGGAAGTCTAGCAAGTGAAAGATTCTGTTTTATTCCTCTCCACAGAGAAACTAAAATCAGCGAGGCAATAGTCTGGTATGTGACATTCTACAGGCTGTCTAAACAGGCGAGTGGTTTGAACACCTGGCAATTTAGATTTGATCAAGATGTAGACACAATGTTTAAAGTCTGTATATAAATGCCTCTCAGGTGAATTCTCAAATAATTCACCCGCTGAGAAGTGCTAGATTTCCTTTTTTCCTCCACTTGACAGCTATTTTGAAGCGCATGAATGAAAAAGGGATCTCAGAAATTAGTAGAGAAGAGTAACATTTACAACCCTAGCAGAGCCACTCTACCAACTTAGAGCTACAGCTGTGGCTGCATGGTAAAACCTACCCAGCAATAACATACCGCTTACTGTCTCTGCCCCCTCATACCTGAACTGAACGGTCTGCACAGAGGGATCAGGATGAAAGAAGAAGAAAGTGGGAAATCCACTGACAAATGAGCAAATTGGCAAATGGTGCTATCTCCAAACAGAAAGCTGAAGTTGAACTTTCAAGATGAAACACAGCCCTCATGTTTCACACTGTCCTTTGAAATAGGAATAAAGGCAAGGGCCTCCACCTTCCTGTCCTCAGATGCTGAGTCCTAATCTGCGCTGCTCATATTCTGTGTGTGATGTACATCTTGTAGATCAAAGCTGACCTTTTTTCCAGGGCAGGGTAAGGCCACTTACCTCCCCCTTTCTTTCCCCCCTGTCCCTTTGCTGGCTGCCTAGGTGGACTGGCCTTTGCAGATGCCATGTTCAACATGGATACCTTTGCCCTTGTCCCATCCTCCCAGGGGTGCCACCCTGTAGACCATTCCATCTCTGGAATTTTTACCACTGGATTTACAGCCACTACCCCTCAGCCCCTTTATCTCTTCTCTATGCTGACTGATTTTCAGATCCCTCAACCCTCTGGTCAAACAGCAGAAGCTTGATGTTCGGTGTTCCTCCCTCATTACTAAAGCAGCAGGTTTTGCTCCCTTCAGCTAAGGCTGACACCAGGCATCTGATGTGTCCCTGCAGTCAAGCAACTGGTATAAAGACCTTGGGGTTTCTGAGGGCCCACTCTCTGCTGCTTAAAATGTAGAGATGAATGAAAGTGAAGAGATTGTAGGCAGAATAGATGCTAAGAAAAGATTTTATGTCTCCCATTTCAGGCCAATGATGCCAAGAGAGAGTCAGCATCAGTAGTATATGGGAATGAGTGCCCAGCAGGGTTGTGGGTAGGTGTTCAAAGTCTGATTGCTTCTTTGTATGAGTACACGCACTCAGTGAATCCACCTGGCACTAACAGCTGACAAAAAAGACACCAAGGTAGCTTACAAAAGTGCTTTCATGTGTGGCTCTGACAGCTGCTTTAGATTCAACATGTTGAAGGAGAAAACACAGGTTAAATGCAGAATTAGTACATAATGAAGATAGGACCTGATACTAGAATCTTTCCCAGTAGCTGAGTCTTTCCTCATTAGCAAGGCAGAGAAGCAGAGCAGTAATATTCCTGTCACCATGCAAAGACTAATTGAAAAGTGAGGCAATCAATTGTTAATTTCATAGCTTCTCTAGTTGCTATAAAAGTACAACTTTGTTATAATCCATTCATAAGAGACTGTTCATTGCGGCAGCACGGACGAATTCTTATGCCATTGTACCTCCATATGGAATTAAAATCAGCAGCACAGGAAGTCTGAGTAAGTGAGCATGAAAAAACATCAATAACACCATAGCATAACAAACACCACCACGAATAGCTCCCACCAGAGGAAAGATGTAATTTATAACTCTGCTTCAGTCTTAATTATGAAGACTGACAAATGAAGTAAGACTTCCTTCTTTTCTGCTGGAATCTCGTTCTTGATGAAGCTATTGAATTCAAATACTGATCACTTGACAGGCTCTTCTTTAGATCTACTCAGCAATTCATTTACTACTTCAAAGCTAGCTGATACTGACAAAAACAAATAAGATTGGTGAATAATTTAAGACTAACAACCTCTCCTCTAAATTTAGTGACCACTCTGTCCTGTTGTGTATCATGGTGGACATTAATTGGATGGACAAAAATCCTGATATAGTAGAAAAGTATTTCAACATAAATTGCCTACCATAGAGTTATTAATACAAACCTATTTTTGAGAGGCTAGGCAGATGGGACAAACAAAGCCTTCTGAAAATAATAGATGACTTCAGAGTGTGACACCAGCTCTGTGCAGCTCACAACAGTATATGGTTACACCAGATGTCTGTTTTGCACAGATAGGTCTCATGACAGGTAAGAGTGTGTTACATGATGGACCCACATTGAATGGTGTCAATTTTGGCTTCTTCACCATTACAAGAAACTGCTCAGCTGACCAGAATTATGCAGTATGTGTAAATCAGTCCCTCACATGGGATGTCAAAAGAAAAATTACTTTGTGGGTAGCAAGTGTATGTGCACTGATTAGGGTCCTAACTTGTATCCCAACAGACTGTAAACATGCCCCATGCTTCCAGCATTCACATTCCGTCATTTTAACCAGCTGCAATGATAGGCAGGCAAGATAACTCCAAGATAGAGCCTAGAAATATGCTTAAAGATGGAAAAGTTTAAATCAAGGGCTAGGGGCCAGGAATTCTCAGCCCTATTTCCTCTTCTACCACTGCAAGGCAGGAAGTTATATGGCAAGTCATTACCATGCCGTTACCATTACCACCATGCCTCATGAAAAGCAAAGACAATTCATCCTCCTGAAGAAGAAAACAGTTGCATTATCTACTACAGAGAAGTACTGCGAATAGTAATTAGTGAACTATTCTTTTATCTGATGTCAATTTCATTCTACTTCTTCCATCATATGATGTTGGGTCCATTACTAGCAAAGAGAATCTCACACATGTAAAAAGCCAAATACTAGAGCATAAACCTCACTTTCTGAAACATAGCCTTTTTCTTGTTCCTTTTCTTTTTTTACCCTGTAAAATTAACAGAATCCAGTCATTCTAGTGCAAGAATGAAACAGAACAGATCATCTGCTCCAGTGAATGAAACAAAGTAGAAAAAAATAGAAGTAGAAAAAAATAGACTCATATATGACTAAGTAGGGAGAGTCAGAAGAAACACAGCAGCTATAGAAGAAAAATAAAAATAGTAAAGACAAGTCCAATGACTGAAAATGTGAGTTATGAAACTCTCAGCACATATGAATGAATGCTTTGGCTTTCACACTGGAAAAAGAGGAATCTTTTCATTTCAAGACACATAATTTTAAGCCAATTGTTAAAAAAAAAAAAAACCCAGAGTGTTTTTTATTTAACAACAATAACTGCCCTTCTCCTATGAACAAATACATGTCTCCTTCAGTTTGCTGATCCCTTTCTTTAGTGGCAATGCCAGCTTAAACAACTCCCACCTTCTTCCCACCACCAGCACTTCAATCCTTTTCGCTTCTTCAAAAGGGCAGATGTTTGGAATGTCCCAGGGTGAACAGGTTTCAAACTGATCGTACCCCTAATCCCCACCTAAACCCTGCTTTTTCTCAGCTGAGTCAGATCCCAACTGCACAAACAGCAGACTGGGAGACTTAGGAATCAGAATAAGCTGCCTGAAAAATGGGGCTGGTGCCCCATAGGTGCTTCGGTCAGCTTAAACAGACTTGCCATCACTTGCCTCAATTCATTGTTCAACAAACGTTTTGTTTTAGCATCAGCTGGCTCTGCCTCCGAGAAGAGTAGTCCCTTACCTCATGAGTTCATCCTCTATCTCCCATCCCATGTCTCCATTTCTTTTTGGTAGACACCCGATGTTTTTCGCAGCTTTACAATAAACAGGATTGGGGAACTTATTCAGCTGAAAAATATATTTCACCTTCGTTTTGCTCAAGTCCGTTCTCAAGGGATGTATCTTCCACCTATTTTACCCCACACGTACAAACCTGAGGGTGCAAGCCAGTGCCTGGGGACAGGGAACCACAGGACTCACTCCGTGTGAGACTGGCTTAGCTAGTCTACGTGTCCATAGAATTACAGTCCTGTGTGTCCTAAAGCTGTCCTCCTTAGCTGTAGACATGCAGCCACTTGTTTGTTGTAAGTGTACCCACAGCAAGAATGTAATGGATTGAAGTAGCAACCCACAAATAAATAAATTACTTCGCATGTTCACTCCAGTCACTTCCAGTTAATTTGATGATTTCTTAATGTGATTGCCCAGTCTGACAATAGACACCTGTGGAACCTTATCGCTCAGTCACTTGTAATTAACATGATTCCTGTGAGCAAAGACAATCAGACAATCCAGTCAAGTCAGCCCTAGAAACATCCATAAGGAGACACAATTTGCGTGAAGCCAGAGATGATGACCCACCACCCTTGCCTTTTTTTAATGCTCTGATCTCTCTCTCTCTAAAAACTGGAAAGACCGAAAGCAAGCAAAAAAAATTCCTAGTATGCTGATAGAGAAGACCATTCAGGAGACCTCTTCGATCAACTTGGCATGTCACAGTACTGAGAATTAGCAAGGGCAAAGAGAATGCATTGCGGAAAAACAACATAATCCTTCAAGGCTTGACAGAGGATCCAATCCAAAAGGAAAGAGAAGAGAGACAGTAAAGCCATTCACCCACCTAGCCTAGGTAACAGGAATTTGAAAATATGAGGGGGACAAGTTCCCATGATCTTATAAAAGAAACGGTTCACAACATGTTGGGCAAAGGGAACAAACAGCACCACCAGCGCAAGGTAGGAACTGGACAAAGCACTTAGTGCTGGCACAGATCCTGCTGCCTGATCTAAGCCTGGTCCTGAGCCTGAAGCTTCACACACAGCTGCCGTGACAAACTGTGCACTGTCCCCTCCACCGGTGCCATTGGCCCTTCGCTCCCTGTCTGCTCCTGCCCCTACATCAGCTGTAGCACTCAGTCAGCCAGGAGCCAACTCAGAACAAATGGATGATCCACATGAAAACTCATCAACGTATTTGCAGGGCAGGACCACTATATTCAACAGCAGCAGTGTCTTAAGCTCACTGTGAAACCACACCTGAATCTATGGCAGATGTCTGAACACCAAAAATAGCCTACAAGATTTACAGTAGAATTGCAACTTACTTTTCTACTGCAAGGAAATTATTTGGGATTTTAAGAAAGGCTGACTGCTTCTTTCTGTAAATATATCTAATATTGGCAGGCTTCCCCTGTGCTAAAGCCTGTTGGTCTGAAACTCTGGCGTACTGCCAGACACCTAGCAAACGACTAATTGGTCAAAAGCCCTACTGGTTAAATACGTGGGCAACCTGATGGTGACTCCAGGTTTCAGAGTGGGTATACTTCGGAAACAGATTCTGGAAGGAAAAACAAAAATTGCTCAAGCTGTCTCAGGACACTCAAAATACCTTTTTCAAAATATTGGGTTTCAAAAATAAATAACTTTAAGTATATTATTGCGGCTATTTGGCAGCTGAACTCTGGGACTACTCAGGGTTAGCAAGGAGAAATGACAGTAGAGAGCCAAGGCGTAAGTCCTACAGGACTCTACAATTGACCTACTGTCTCAGAACTTTTCACCAGAATAAAACTGGCCTTGCTCCTGTGAGTGAGGGCCAGAAGGTTTCAGCAGAGGCTCTCCAGGCCTCTAGCTCCTGGAAACTGAGGAAAAATAAATATTAGAGGGTTCCCTCCAACAGGAAGGTTTACCTCACCTGTGCACAAGAGCAGAGCTTATCAGCCCCACTCTGCTGCATCATTCTTTATTTTAGCAATAAGGAAAAGATTACTACTGATCAGCTGTGCAAAACTTAGGCAGTTTTGCAACCTCTCCAGGCAGAAAGTCATCAAATGAGTTCTAGCACAAGCTGGTAACCATCAACTGCTCCTGAACCTACACCTTATGGGCACAGCCACGGTACTTTCCTACACTATTTTCTCCTCTCATTTTTCACTAGAAGTTAACTAGCTTTTGTGACCGAACAGCCCAAATTCTAGTGGGCAACTGACCATGAAATAAAAATCCTCAACTGTGGTTAACACTAGCTGGTTCCCAAAACACAGTGAGAGAAGAGACGTGAAAGGAAAAGATTAATCAAGTGTGATAGCAGAACCTGCTTTCAGCCGTCGAGCCAATCAGCAGGCTGAGGTTCCTGCACTCACTCGCTTACAAGACAACAGCTTTCAGATGATATTTCAGCTTTAGCCATCAAAAAAATAATTGCTCCACTAGCTCAGGGACTGACAACAGTACAAATAACTTCACAGCAGCGCTGGTAATAATATAAATCTTAGATCTAGTGACTTTGCTGGACTGGGTTCAAAAGCCAAGGTATGATACGAGCAAAGGCTCATCCCCTTCCTCTTTGCAGCGACCTTTCACAAATTTGAAGACTGTTATCATACTTTCCTTCAGTCTTCTCTTCTCCAAGCTAAACAGGCCTGCTCCTCTCAGTCTTTCATCACAGATTGTGCTTTTGAGGCTTTTGATCATTTTTACTGCTTTCAACTTGAAAGAAAATGTTGCAGCTGATATATCACTATGCTGCACTAATACAGCAACAGCCTTAAGCTACCTCTAATTTTACTGCCAAACAAGCTTTGTAGAAATCAAAACTGTCCTGTGAAACAGACCTTCCTGACTTTTGTAAAAGCTGCTCCATGATCCTGCAGTGCTGTAGCACCAAACCTAGGCTTTCTGGCAAAGGACTTTCAGTGGAAGAGAAAGAGATACAATGATCTAATGCTTTAAATGTACTGCAAATGAAAATGTTCAAAATGTCTTTTAACCCATAAAAATGTGAAGTCAGGAAGAGCTGTGAGTCTATCACCATAAGAGACTGGAGAGGTGTTAAAAGAGAAAGTAAATTAAATAAGGTGGCAAAATCAATGTATTTGTGCTGAGGTAGGAACTGCTCAGGGACTTTGCTTGTTTACAATGGACAATTTCTCACCATGTTGTTTATTGGTGCCGCTAGATCAACCCTCTCATCCTAGGAGAGAGGCAGCAGACACGTCTCATATCACTGAGTAAAATGCGTTGCTACTGATATTTCACAGCTTAATCTGTGTTGCAGAATGTATTGAGCTCAATTAATAGGAATATACATTTGGGTTTGAAGTTGCATATACACTGAACTCCTCACATAGCTACCTGACAGTCAGACATACTGACTGTCTGCTTCTTCTACAAGCTGAAATGAAAAAAAGAAAAAAAACATGAAACAACAGGAGAAATACAATTCTGGCAGCTGCTGCAAACTGCATCTTTATTCAGAGATCTTCCAGAGAAACCTCAAAGTTCAAAGCATTTAATCACAGGAGAGATCGGTATTTTAAAGCACCACCAGCTCTGAGGGCAGGCTAGATTGTGCGGAAGAATTTTATTTAGCCAACTATTCCACTAGTTCCTAATTTTTAAGGGAATAAAAATATGCCTTTGAAGGATCCCCTATATTTTGTTCATTCTAGCAAAACCTGCCTGTGTCAATACTTCCATTTCCAATAAATAGCCTGCTGAATCAAACAACAAGCACATAGCAGATAGCCCTTTCTTAGGGTGGTTAGAAGGAAAAATACCCTGTGGATGCAGGAGATACCATGGAGATTGCTGTTGCTTCAGTAAGGCTTTTGATACTGTCTTACACAACATTCCCATAATCAAACATGGGAATATTGCCAAGTTACAGATTTTGTATGCTGACTGCATAAAATGTTGGAAAACCATATTCAAAAAGCATTTTTCATTATAAGATTACTATAAGTAATTTCACACTCTAAGAGTACTTTACCTAGAGTTTTATGTCAGCCAGGTGTATTGGTCTTATTCTGTGTTTTCATTACTGTCTTGGCTGATAAGGTAGCAAAGACAACTTTCAAATGATAACAAGCTTCAAAGCATTGCAAGCACCACAGTGGAAACAAACAGACTTCAAAACAGCCTTGAAAAAAATCAAGACAGGTAGGGTGTAAATCAGAAATTGTAAATTCAAAGTACTACATTCAGAGATAATTAATTGCACAAATACATAGTGGGCAGAAGTTCTAAAGAACAAAACCTGGGAGTACAGGAAACCACAAACAGAACATGAAGCAATCCATTGCCATGATATAAAGCACCGCAGAACTGTTGCAAGTTCACCCTCAACAGTGTGGATAATCTTAGGCAGTCACCATTTTTCTTAAAACTGCATGCTGACACAGGCTTCTAGATAGACCTACAATAGTTTGGGTAATTTAAAAGGGAACAGGAAACTGAAGTCCACCTATTCCTTAAAAAAAACAATTATAAACGTAAGATGTCACTTCAGGGTTAACAGCAACAAAATTACGTCTGCTAGCTTGTGCATGAACCACTTTTCTCCCTTTTCAGCTCGTCAGCTTATTTCTGAGAAGCCAACGCGTTGTAGTAAGAACTTCAGAGCACAGGACCCTCATAGTGCAAATACCAAACTCTTCCAAGAATATGAGACTCACATTCATGCAATAACAGTATAAACAGATGTAGCAGATGCAACTGTGAAGTTATCTAGTGTTAAGTGACATGTCCTTGTGAAGTCACTTAAAACCAGCTGTTTAAAAATTATGTACGACTGTCTCATTTAACTGACTACCAATACACAGAGGGCAATGTTACCTGAATAGATATTTTTTCTTAGTCAAATATAAAGGTGTCTAAAAACATTCAAGTGAAAAAAAAAATTCAAGAGGTTTTGTATGTCAAGCACAACATATGAAAAATAATGCTGTTCTGGTACTGACATAGTCTCTTACCCCTGGAAGCAACTGCACTTCAAGGATGACTGTTTTACTTATACCTGAAGCTTAAATTTCCCCAGAGATTAGGATGACAAGGGAGAAGAAGTTCTGCACATGAAATTTGTGCAGCTGGATATATTAGTTTCAGAAGTGTTCACTTAAGACAAAACTGAGAAAATATTATTTAATTCAAATACTTGTACCTTATTTGATGACCAATGAAGGGAATAAAATTTGAGACAATCTTCCATCTTTCCTATTCCATTTACTGTAAGTACTAAAATGCATCTTTTATTCTTTCCTCTTAGCATAACTCAATTTCTGTAGCTTCTAACAGTAATCACATCTTTAAGCTCCTTAATGCAGAACTGAATGATTAAATGTATTTCTGGCATTGGAAGATACCTTCTACCTACCACCTTCTTCAATACCAATCATGATTATGGGTAAGAGTGAAAGCAAGCCTGCAGCTTTAAATATCCTCCAGTCGCAAAAGGCTATTACTGAAGTGCCTTCAGTTCTGCCTACTGTGAAAAAAAATAAACCAACCAGGACAAGAGAAACCAAGGAATAACAGAGGATATGGCCATTCAGCATGTTGTCACTTGCCACACAATTCAGAGACTGCATCCAAGCAGATTCACCAGTGTCATTCAGCAGCTCCTCTGCCAGTAACGCTGCTTCATCACTTGTGGTTGGATTCCACTGCTAATGAGTGCAGGAAGCTGGCTTGAATTTCTTGGACATGGCTTCACCTTTCATTTCAGGGGACTGTGAAAAAGTCCTCAAGGTTCTTTGGGGGAGCAGATGTTCTTAAAAACTCAAATCAGGATTTTTCTCCTCAGTCAACATTATCCAAGACTGAATGATCTAGGCAAAAGGACAGCAAGATATGTCTTTGGTCCATCAGATGTACAGAGCATAAAACAAGCAGTTCACAGCAGAGCAGTAAGAGATGGGTCTCGTGTCTGGCAATAGCACTATTTCAGCTGGTTTGAACAGAGGGCCAGCCGTGTCCTGGGCTGCATCAAGAGAAGCGTGGCCAGCAGGTCGAGAGGTGATTCTGCCCCTCTACTCTGCTCTGGTGAGACCTCACCTGGAGTACTGCGTTCAGCTCTGGAGCCCTCAGCACAAGAAGGACATGGAACTGTTGGAGCGGGTCCAAAGGAGGGCTACAAAAAT
>Ga0065711_1003966_pt1 | contig 29071 bp, 19 predicted proteins | sample Hoacrofraction12_FD_59098 | JGI IMG/M metagenome (GOLD analysis project Ga0065711, IMG submission 59098) | Hoatzin crop microbial communities from Cojedes, Venezuela - Epithelial fraction 12 v2 (version 2) | ecosystem: Host-associated > Birds > Digestive system > Esophagus > Crop | place... | reverse complement strand
AACAGCAGTGTGCCCAGGTGGCCAAGAAGGCCAATGGCATCCTGGCTTGTATCAGGAATAGTGTGGCCAGCAGGAGTAGGGAGGTGATCGTGCCCCTGTACTCGGCACTGGTGAGGCCACACCTGGAGTACTGTGTTCAGTTTTGGGGCCCTCACTACAAGTAGGACACTGAGTTTCTGGAGCGTGTCTAGAGAAGGTCAACAAGGCTGGTGAGGGGTCTAGAGAACAAGTCTTAGGAGGAGCGACTGAGGGAACTGGGGGTGTTCAGTCTGGAGAAGAGGAGGCTGAGGGGAGACGTTACTGCTCTCTACAACTACCTGAAAGGAGGTTGTAGTGAGGCAGGTGTTGGTCTCTTCTGCCAGGTAACTAGCGATAGGATCAGAGCTAATGGCCCCAAGGGAGGTTTAGGTTAGATATTAGGAAAAATTTGTTTACTGAAAAAGTGGTCAGGCATTGGAATAGGCTGCCCAAGGAAGTGGAGGTGTTCAAAAAACATGTAGATATGGCACTTTCGGGATGCGGTTTAGTAGGCATGGTGGTGTTGAGCGGATGGTTGGACTTGGTGATCTCAGAGATCTTTTCCAGCCTCATTGATTCTATGACATCACGCTGTTAAACCTCTCTCAGTCTGTGTTTCTGCTTCCATTGCTTAAACTGGGAGGTAAATCTCTGTTATTATCTACATCTACATTTGGTGAAACTATGAATTCTGGGTTCTACCTGAAGCCTGTCTTCTTGTGTAGGATTCATCTGACCAATGATAAAAATCTACAATGTTGATATTAATGTGTGGACAAACCTTCTTACAATGCCTTCAGAGTATATTAGTGCCATGGTGTGATTCCCTTCATCTTAAACAAGATATCTAAAATATGTCAGATGAGTCAGTGCTCTATGATTGGCTGTTTCTTTCCATTGCTCTAACAAGAGCTTTCTGTTATGAGCTCAACCCCTTTGCAAGAGTTCAAGGTTAGGCTGATATAAATCCCACCAGATGTATTTGCATCTCCTGTGTAGGACAGTTGAACAAAGATTTCCAGAAGCTCCACCTGTCCTTTGGTAGGTAACTGAGACTTTTCTAAGGGGAATTTAAATCAACTTCTGATGAGCAGGTGATAGAGCTGCCATCAGGTCAGGCACAGAAGAGCAGGGCACACTCACAGGGTAAGAGGGTGTTGCTCCAAGCACTCTATAGGGGACGGACTGCACCCAAACTTTTTGCTGGGTCTGCAACTCAGTCTTTATGGTCAGCCCTGGTGTTGTCACAGAATCACAGAATCACAGAATCACAGAATCACAGAATCACAGAATAGTAGGGGTTGGAAGGGACCTCTGTGGGTCATCTCGTCCAACCCTCCTGCCGAAGCAGGGTCACCTACAGCAGGGTAGGGTCACAGGGTAGGTAATGTGAAGAGCCTTCAGCTGGCCTTTGCTCAGCAGTGTGGACCCAGCTGTTGCTTCCAGGCAGGGCTCTGCTGTTGTGTAGGTTCTTCCTCCGCAAGAATAATCAGGAGATTGAACACAGCGGACATTGCTAAGGGTAAGGGGTTAATACAGAGTTTCTTATCTTTTCTAAGAACTGTTTATGCCATAAAACTAACGGGTTTAGAAGAAGTTAAGAAGCAGATATTATACTGTAAACAAATTGGTTTAATTTACTCTAGAATTTTTTTTGGGGGTAGTATTAGTAAAGTGGAAATTTTCATTCACAGTAGAAACTGGAACAAAGTCTATGGTTTTATTTCTTGAAGCGGATATGTTTTACAATTAATTCTTTCTGGAAGGAAACATCACTGTAATTAAAGAATAGAAAAAGGATTAAAAGTTGCCTCGCAACTGCTCTTGACATTTGCTTACTGTAAAGCAAGAGAAGAAGGAAGGAAAGGTCTTGTTCTCTCAATATCCTTCAATTACTTCATTGATATGATTTTTCTTCCTGTTATTGCTCTAATATTAGCAAGTGTTCATTGCTTCTTAACAGCATACCAATACAAAAACAACAACCTTCACTGTGTGTTTCACTCCCTAATAGCACTAAAACCAAATAAACCTTGAAAACTTAAGAGACCAGCAGATAAAGTGTGCTTATCTACTGCATGTGTTTATTGTGGGTGTACTAACTTTTTTTTTTTAAAGAGTTCATATTTGTGGTTTCTGCATTGGACCACCAGCATATTTCCTCTTTGTTTTACTTAAACTTTCTTTCCCCTTCCAGTGGGCCTAAACATAACTCTTTTCAAGAATCTTCAAGCACCATTCTTCTGCAGCCTGAAATTCAGTATCTGAGTTATATCCTGGGGATTGCAGTGGTATTATATTGTCAACAGGGCTGCAGCTGTTACTATCATGTATAACACATGTTGAAGTTCTTTTGGTGGCGTGGTTTTTTTTTTCCTCTCCCAGTTTCTGGGGTTTATTTTGATCTTTTAATGGCTTCTTGGGAGAAAAGAAAAAAGAGGAACTACCTGGAGTCCCCAAAACACTGAAAACATAGAAAATGTAAGAAAGACTGGGTCAGCCTGGAGGTGAACTGTGAACAGATCATTAAGGAGTCCAGCTGAAATGCTCAAGCTGAAAGCATGTTACAGCATTTGGATGTTCCTACTTCAGCTCTGTCCTCCTTTGAATTTGTCCCCTCCTGCTTTTCAGTCCCGTGCAGTGAGCACGTAAACGCTGCCCACGCCATGTCCCCCACCCACCCTCAAGTGACAGAGAGTTTGTACTTGGGAACTCGCTCACTGTCAAACAAGAACTAGTACAAATGGAAGTGTCTGTGAAGCTAAGACAAGGCTCCATTAAAATACTAAACACACGTGAAACAGGGATTAGAGGATGACTTAAGATAAAGAGTGCAATTCTCAAATAGCAACATGCTGCTGTTGAAGCATCTTTATCTTTCTACAGTAAAGTAGTTTTCAACATGTGGACTACTAGCAGTCTGGGAGTGATTTCCTGAGAGTTGTGCAAAAAAAAATAAGAAAAGAAAAGGACATTATCAGAAAGCTTACGTTTGTTTTTCAGGGATTCATGCTTAAAAAAAGAGGTCTGTTAGTTCAAAAAGGTTGAAAATTACTGTTAGTCAGAAAAGAAAGGCATAGAGTGGATGAAGGACTGCTATTGTGATGGTAGAGAGATTGTACCTTTGCCTTTGCTGAGGTGGATTAAAAATGCCATAAACTGGGACTCTGATCGGGCTTTTGTGGTCAGCAGCAGCATTAGTAACAATAATGTATAAGTTACGGGATCTGCCTTAAAAGCTGAATTTTTTTAGCACTCCTTTAAAAGAAAAAATGGAATAGTTAGGAACCGTGAAACAGTGTAATGTCAAATATTCACAAAAGCCATGTAGAAGGATACTTATGAAAATGAATGTATTGTAATCAGTCAGTAATTAATATGCATTTTACTTTCATTGCTGAAATGGTAAAATTGGACAAGGAGGATCTTTAAGACAGCTGACTATGTCTCCTTATGGCTCTGAAAGTTGGAGTCAGAAAAATGAAGTTCATGTTTCAGTAGATTGAGTTGCTTAGTCTCCATCCACTTCTCAGCTTTTCCAAAGAATCCTCCTGCCAAATAGGTAAGATAAAACTAGTATTTCTAAAACTGCTAACAACTAATGTTTTAATGTAAGTGTATTAACAGATTCAAGCACTTTATTCTTTTCTTTCACATTTCACTTTCTGCATGCAAAGTAGTTTACCAGGAGAAATGGTTAAAACAATGGAAAATGAACATCAAGGAGAAATCCTACAATGAGGCTGCCGTGCAGCCAAAAACATAATTGGCGTTTTCCATCTCGGATTCTTTGAAACTTGGCACTGTCTAAGTGCAATCTGTGATTTTTCCTTGCAATTAATACTAATATTATTTCTGTAATCATGGTGAAGGAAGAGGTATGTCTTTCTTCCAAACCTGATACCTCAGAGTATTGTTTATATCTTTAGTGATATGCCTAGCAAATAATCTCTCCATTCAGCTTAGACTAGAGCTTGTATGTAAAGACTTCGATGAACAGACTGTAAAATGACAACACAGGGGGAACTGGTGGATTGGAATAAAACTGATACATGCTGTACATCTGAGGTGTTTTCTGCACAGGTTTAAACCCACTAGGGTCTGCCTGGAAAAACAGACAGAAAAGAAAATAAAGGTTCAGGATAGCCTTATTTCATTAAACACTTATGGCACTCAAGAAGAGAAGACTGGCCTTGTTGAGCTAGAACAAGAACCCATCTGCTCCAGGAAGCTGCTGTTGGCTGTTGTCTGTACCCCTCAAGGAAAGGTCAAGTCCGACCCTTGCATTCAGTAGCCACTGACAAACTTGCCTTCCATAAATTTGCTTAGTTCCTTCTTAAAAACATTTATTCATTGGGTTTTCACAACATCCTCTGGCAGTGAGTTCCACAATTTGATTGTATACCATGTGAAAAAAGTACTTCCTTTTGTTTGTTTTCAGCTTGCTACCTGATAATTTCATTGACTCTACCTGTTTTTTTGACAATGCCAAAACTATTAGCTTTGACAATTTTTTCGCTGATGTCAGCTGTTCTCAGAACCAGTTTGGACCTGGGCAGGAAAGGTGCTTCAACACAGACAATGAAAAGAATCCTGCCTAAACTGGAAAAAAGTGCTTTTTCAGACAGGTGACGTATTTGGGGGAGGAAGCGAGAGGAGAGCCAGAGGCACCTGGACTAATAACCAGGATAATGTGGAAGGAATTTGGCAAAACAGAAATACATTCACGTTGCCATTTTGAATTCTTCATTTTGTTGCACTTTGCTTTAACAAGTTAATTCTTCTTAGTTGTCATGGACAAAGTTTTATTTTTAAGGACACTGTCTGATCACTACGTACCATTGCTACAGACTTGTGAAGAGTTGCCTGATACCAGAAAGCACATGACTGAGTATCACATCTTCACATCTGAAAAGGGGCCAGTCTAAAAAAGCGAATTCAAATGTTTTGACTGCCACACCATGTACTGGCATTTGAGAAGATTTATGGAGAGGGACCAAAGGAGAGAGAGAGAGCAGCCAGATTTGGTAGCAGAGCAGCAACATGCAATGAAGTGTAGTGTAGACTTACATCTGTACTGTGATGGAGGAAATTTTTTATTTCCACTGTGGATTACCATGAACCGAAATACAGTTAGACTTTCAACCGACTCCTCTTTCCTGACACACAGTAAGGAAGAAGTACCAAACTCTAATGAATTTGCTGCCTGACACATGTTGAGACATAACATATGACAGGATTTTTCATACTTACTTTTTTCTTTTATAGTCCTGAAGACCATGTGTATTGAAATGAACTGCTGAGTACAGAAAACGCTGCTCAGAGAGTTGTTCTGTTTAAAACAGGGCTCTTGGATTTTGCATAGTCTGCTTTTTAAAATAATTCTGAAAATATTTTTTTTGCAACATTTGGTAATTTTTATTTTGCTTTTTCTTTTCGGGATACTTTTCAAAGGACTTCACAGATGTTCACTGAGAGATCTTTATGCTCATTATTGTCTCAGGAATATATAAATGTCAGTGATATGAGTACTTGGGTACAGACAAATCAGCTAAATTTCAGCACTGCTTCTCACACAGTTGCATGAGAAAGGCTCACCACATGTAAAATTACCTGCTGAAAAATTGTTTAATCTGCTCTTCTTATTCAAGGCTCACACAGTAATCCTTGGAGAAAGACAGGAGTCTTTACAAGCAAATTCACTCATCTGTTTTAGGTATTTATCTTAGGATGGGATGAACTGTTCTTTGAAAGGGCCCTTTTCTCTTCACCGGCAGTGTGGTGAACCCAGGCCACCAGCTTTGGCTGCAGTTAAACAGCTAAAGGTAGTTAAGGTGACTCCTACCCCTTGCTCTAATTTCTCCTAGCTCTGGTTTTCCTTACCAAGGACTCTTAGAACATGAGATGTTGAAACCAAACCAGTGAAACAAGTAATGGATTGGGTTAGTATACAAGTCCCATGCCAACTACCTTTAAGAATGTCTTTTATATTGTGTCTTTTTTGTCACGAGCTCTTAAGGTTAGTAACAATCCACAGACAAAGAACTGGATACTGATTTATTCTACATGTCACACAAGGAGAAATGAAACAAGCAGAGGAGTTTCATTTCTGTCGTGCTGTAAGACACAGCTTAAAATCATTACATGTACCACTTCAAAATCCATAATCTATTCTCTGAAGTTCACACCTGAGGTTTTGAAAGGCTGGAATGATCTTCGACTCATAAAAGAGGTGACCTCTGCATGTCATGGTGGAGGTCATTGTAGAAGCCTTCGAGGAGAGTACTGGTAATACAGGTCTGTCTATAACAACCTCTACCTGATTGCTCCATCGCTGGAGGACAGACTTTCTCCCATTAGTCCATGGAAAAGGCTCAACTGAAGTCTTAAAATGCTGAAAAAATAGCTTCATTAGATATGTTTCTCGTGTGTTCTGTTTGGGTGTAGTTTTCTTCTTTTCAAAAAGAAATCTCTTAGAGAGGTTACAAGCACGGTGATGTCAACGACTCCACCCAAGCCAGGTGTACGTCTGTAAAAATATAAGGACTATTATAATGAAAACATTGCATCTGTGTTTAGCTCTATTCACGGGTCATAACTCCAGGAAACTAACGCAGTATCCTGAAAGAATCTTTTTACATCTAATGACAAGGCGATGTACCTTGAGACTAGCCTCATTACATATTTTTCATCACAGATCTGAAATGGTTTCTCTCCTATTTCTCTAATTCTATCCCTCGAGTGGAAGGCACAGACTCATTTCCAGGGAAAATAGTGTAGTCATGTAATATGTGCAATTATTTATATTTGATTTCTGTCAGCTCAGGCAGGTACCCTCCCAGACAAAAGCCAATGTGGGGCTCCTGTTGCTTCCCTTCTAGGGGAGCAGAGGCTGCCATATGCACACTGCCACCCAGCCATCTCCTCTGCATAGGCCATCCTTGGCAAATCCTGGGAAACTGCAGGTTGGAAATGTCTGGAAATGTGCACTGTGTGCTATTAAGAGCAGGACTTTTAATCATCTTGGCATTAAAAATGGATTCTGCGAAGAAGAATTCCCAAAGGGAATTTGTTGTATACATTTTGCTCATCACTTTGAAGACAGGAATATCATTACTGTAACCAGCCCTTCATGAACAGTCTAGCAGGAGAAGAGGGGGTGGGGGCAGAAAGAAGCTACATAAAGTGTAATAGTTACAGAGTCAAGCAGACTATCAACAGCTGCAAGGTTAATTACAGATCTTACCAAAATATATTAAAAAAAAAAAAAGAAAAAAGAAAATGAAAAGAAGGGAAAATTTAAGCTTCAGAAATAAAAGATAAGAAATTCTTTAGAGTAATTATAGGCTGCTGAGGCCTTATGGTAATAATAAAGAAAAACATCTGACTGGATTGATGCTGGAAGAGACAGTGACGAGAGGAATACAGGTTGAAAAAAATAATGAAAATCAGCTATCTTGGGTAAGCTGTCATTCAGTCTCAGGAAGAAAAGAAATGCTAATAAAATATTAATAGGGTCTTTTAAAGATTTTTTTAATAACGTTCTTTTATACACAGGTAACACTCCAGTTTGTCAGTCAAGAGCATCAGACACAGAAGTACCAGACAAACAAATGCAGTAAAAGTGGGGAGAAAAGAAAAGCTTTTGGGCAATGGTGTTTGCCTTCAGAAAGAAACCATCAAGGCATTCAGGCAGGAGTTGTCTGGAGAAAGCTTTATGTAAAATCACTGACTCTGCTTTGCTTTTTAGAGGAAATTACAGCAAGGAGGAAAAGTTATTTCAGACTGACAGACACCAAATGTCAGCAATCATGATATAATCAGTGCAGGCTTTATTATATTTAAGTGGTTTGAAAGTCTGCAGTTTTCAGACAGCTTCAAAATCTAGAGGAAGAGTATGTTTAAAAGACAGTCTTATGAATATTACATACATATGCTCTGTGTAGTGTCGCACATATTTTTATGTGCTAAATTCTCTTGTAACTACCTCTACAGCTTCTTCTTCAGTGGCCCCTTTGCATTGAATGCCTTTCTTGAGCTGGCTTGCAAACCCTTTGACCTCTCTGCTTTGAAGTCTTCACATACAGCCACTTCTTTGTTCCTGACATAGCCCAGCTCTTTAATGAGCTCCAGAGAAAATATACTTTGTCAGTCCAGAAAATCACTGAAGTCACTGTGCTCGGACAAGTTCAGGGCAACTGCTAAGTATGAATGTATTTTTTTTCTTCCTTGTAATGTAAACTAGACTAAGCTAGAAAACTGTAGTACCTTAGGGGTGGTTCTCAAGCCTATGTGCCTTAAGTGACTGCTGGGACAGGCTTACCGTCAGCCCTTTTTCTCTCCACAGATAAAGCTTGCTGAGGACGACACACACCTCAGACACGTGATGTGGGGTGACTGTACCGCCGTGTAAAATGCAGCCGCACTACATCTGTCACAGCTATCACAGCTACTGCACACCACAGTGCAGATGCCATTAATTTTAACTCTATACCTGCAGTGCACCCAATCTCTTAAAAGACCCTTTAACGAGCTCTTTCCTTCCTAACCAGCAGACTTACAACTCAGCCATAACTGATTATATTGGCAAGTTTTCAAAGGAGATATGAGGGGAAACTGAGGGAAATAATTAAGGTCCTGCCCACAGGAATGTGTTGCATGGTTTGTGATAGTCACTAATGGCAGGTGTGTATCTGTGGGTGGAAGGACAATGGATACTTATTCATTACTGGAGAAAGCTGCCTTAGATATAATGGCAGTCGACAATAATGCCTATTTTACGGTTGCTTGACAGTTCCCATCAAGCACAGAAAATGGTAAATTCCCGTGTGTTGTTTCACTGGTGAGGAGTATGGTGAGGAAGGAGTGAATGTCAGAGCAGATTTTACTCATTTCTGAGAACAAGGCTGGGAAGAAGTACATTGTGTATCCCATGCTGAAAATTGCTGGTGAGCATCTCGTACACCATCGTGATTCAGAAATTTGACAAAAAGGCTATCTTTGTAAAACAAAATTGACGTTTACTGTCACCGTGAGAAGCTGATCAAATATTCGCAAATCCTAAAAGCCTGTGAAACTCTTAGGTCAGTTATGATCTGGAGTTAATATTTCTGGAAATGATACCTTCATTCAGCATATGTACTGGGTTTGCGTGGGAAGGTTTTGGTAGCGGGGGGGCAACAGTGGTGGCTTCTGTGAGAAGCTGCCAGAAGCTTCCCCCATGTCCAGTAGATCTAATGCCAGCTGGCTCTAAGATGGACCTGCCACTAGCCAAGGCTGAGCCCATCAGTGACGGTGGTAGCACCTCTGGGATCACACAGTTAAGAAGGGGAAAAAAAACCTGGGCAACAGCAACTGCAGACAGAGCGAAGAGTGAGAATTCTGCAAACACCAAGGTCGGTGAAGAAGGAGGGGGAGGAGGTGCTCCAGGCATGAGAGCAGAGATTCCCTTGCAGCCTGTGGAGAAGATCATGGTGAGGCAGTCTGTCCCCCTGCAGCCCATGGAGTTCCACAGTGGAGCTGATTTCCACCTGCAGCCTGGGCAGGACCCCACACCAGAGCATGTGGATGCCTGAAGGAGGCTGTGACCCCATGGGAAGCCTGCACTGGAGCAGGTTCCTGGCAGGATCTGTGGACCCATGGAGAGAGGAGCCCCTGCTGGAGCGGGTTTGCTGGCAGGGCTTGTGACCCCATGGGGGACCTGCGCTGGCACAGTTCGTAAAGACCTGCAGCCTGTGGGAACAACTGACCTTGGAAAAGTTTGTGGAGAACTGTCTCCCATGGGAGGGACCCCACAGTCGAGCGGGGCAGAGCGTGAGAAGGAAGGAGCAGCAGAGACAACGGGTGATGAACTGACCGCAACCCCCATTCCCCATCCCCCTGTGCTGCTCGGGGGAGTAGGTAGAAAATTCAGGAGTAAAGTTAACCCCGGGAAGAAGTGAGGGGGGGGGAAGGTGTTTTAAGATTTGGTTTTGTTTCTCATTATCCTACTCTGATTTCATTGGTGAGAAATTAAAGTAATTTCCCCAACTGAGTTTGTTTTGCCCATGATGGTGATCTCCCTGTCCTTATCTCGACCCACAAGCCTTTTGTTGTATTTTTTCTCCCTTGTTCTGTTGGGGAGCAGCTTTGGCGGGCACCTGGTGTCCAGCCAGGCTAAACCACGACAGCATGCTTGACCAGCCTTCTTTAGTGGTGACCAGACCGTGATGTCACCATGTGAGCTTGAGCTCCCCTTGCACCAGCATGGGCTATACACCTGTTCCGTCCCACAGCTCTTTGCTGAGAACAGGGTGACTATGTACCCTCCTCATTAAAAGGTGGAATATATTCTCTTTCTAACAAAGAAATACAAGTACGGCTTAGACAGGAACATGCTGATGTAAAAAATTTTGTCATTATCTATTCTTTTTTAAATTGAACCATTTTGAAGAGCTCACTGCAGTCCTCAGTGGAACTGGTTCACCGTTTGAGTGTAAAGGCCTGTTCTTCTCTGATCTCCAGCTTGCTTGTCTCTGCATGGGGAGGACATCGCAATCTGACCAGCCTCTCCTCTCTAGCCAGTGAAGATGCTGAGGGCTGCCAATGGGCTGTGACCCTCCCCCCCGACTTGCAGCATCTTCCCTTTTCCCAGCCAGGCCCAGAAAGTGAGGCCATACACATGGAGATGAAAGAGTCCTGGGGGACAAGTAGGTGAGAGAGGGGCTGTGGTGAGAGCTGGTGTTGTGTGCTGCAGAACAAAGAAGCGGGTTCCAGAGGGCCAATGTTAATTTTGCATTTCTGGGTCCTCTATGGATGGAGTCATGTCTGCCAGGGCCATATGCAAAGCCCCAGGGAGAGTAAATCGACGGGGGATCAGGCGCTTGGTGTGGTGATAAACCCCTTTCAGTCTATGGTTCCCAAATGCGTTTAGTAAGTCTTTGTCCAGAAGGTTGAACAGTAAAGTGGCAGTTGATGGTATTGTTATACATTTATTTTGGCACTCGTGTCGTCACTGGTTCAAATCATGTTGCTTTTGGCTGGCCCGTTGCTGTAACAGTTGTCCTGGGCAGGACAAGGATCCACTGCCCTGGCTTCCTCTTTCCCTGAGACAGCAGGACAGAAGAAACATCATGTTTGTAGTCTTTACTCCAGAAGTCACAGTAATCATAAAGGTGATCACAACTGTGTTTTCTTCCTGGGTCCCTAATTTGTGTGCTAGTGTGCTCTCAGGCCTGGAATTAAAGTCAACAGGAGCTGTGCTTTGAACATCTGGAGTGCTGCTAAACCTGCTTGGAAAAAGCTCACATCCTCATTGTCTCTGGACACCAAAATTAATGTAAACCTTATGCTCCAGTCTCTGTGACTCGCTTCCTCACTCTGTAAAATGAGACTAATAGCATCCTTTAGTGCACAACTCAACTGCTGTCATGGCACACTCAGATCGTATAGGCTAGCAATAACGGCACTTTTGGAAACCCTGGGAGAAAACGAGAAAGGCTGAAATTCACGGCTGGATCTGGAGAACATGCAGCAGTATGATATCGAGTCATTGCACACTGACGGATGAGACAGTGATCTCAATAACATATTGGTAGCATATTAACAAAACATTCTATAGAATTGGACAAAAATGTATATGAATTTTTGTAAACTTTGATGAAATGACCCCAGTTACTCTTACAGGTAAAAAATAACTGTTTGAAACACAAGACACAACAAAGTCTTTGAAGCAACTAAGCATAGGTTAAATGACCAAGTATTCATGTGCAGGCAGTGGGGGAGCAGGTGGTGGGGCTGAGAAACAGCCCCCACAGCTGCTCTCCCAGGCTGGATGCCAGCACAGCAGACCCCTGGCCCCTGTGCGAAGGCAGCTCCTGGCACCTGAACTGCTTCAAATGGCTCCTCCAGCTGTGGCCACACACTGCGCCAGTCTATCTGGAGTTGACACATAGTTCTTCCTCAGAGTACAATGAGGGAATGGAGGGGCCATCTGTCTTCAGGGGGCTGAGAGCGCATTGGCCTTCTGCACAGGGGTTTGTGGTAGCCTCCATTTCCACGTGCACAAAAAGCAACCTGTGCACAGCAGACCCATGTCTGCTGCTTAGAGATACCATAAAATGTTAATAAAGGGGGGCACCAAATTTGGGAAAGACAGTACGGGAAAATATTGTCTTCCTGAACTATCATGTGTCTTAAAGATGAATAGTGATGGAAAACCATTCCAAATGCAGATGGTAGTTTGGTCAAATTAGACATCAGGCTGTGGCAGCTTTGATTTTTGAAGCCTATGATGTGCTGAAGTTCTACATGCAAACCGCCAGACTGAATAAAAGCAGCTCAATGTCTTACTCAGGGTCCCTTCACTAATCCAGGCCTTTTCCTCCAGTTTCAGATATGGATGTTTAAAAAAAAAAAAAAAATCACGTAAGAGATTCTGTGAGAAGCTGTTACCAGGGTTGGGATCTTTGGTGCCTCTGTTTGGACATTATTTATCTTCTGAAGCTTAGAAAGTTAAATATTTTCCAGAATTAGTAGATTTTAAATAGCATTTACTGTAACAGTCAATGATGATAAACAAACAACTGACACAATACTTAGTCTTAGATGAGCATATTTAAGATTTTCAAAATGACAGTTGTAAAACAGTATTTATGCCATTGGAGAAGCTGACATCCAGGAATAACCTGTGCTGTAGACAAAGCTCTAAAATACGCTTGTCAATTTTTGTAAATGTACCTCTGTAATTTAGAATTCTGCTCAACTTAATTGCTATAGCTATGAGAAGCTCAGATGTTGCTTCACAATAATTTACAGTGATGTTTGGAAAGATCATAATAAAGCATAGCATTACTATGATTATCTAAGCAATTAAGAAAGATGATGTTTTGAAACCACATCGTAAATAGTGTACATATATCATCTAAGCACCCATGTCTCACAGTTATTTTTCCATGAATTTGATTAACAAGATGCTCTGGACTCTGCAGTGACGATTCATCTTTCCATGTACCGGCATTTACAGGGCAGACATCTGCTATTCACCCTTGGCCAGTTTGAGGCAATGGAACGGCATTAAAGAATGACTGACCTCTTCCATAAGCATGTATCTGCAGTAGACCAAATTAATCGGTCTGTCAAAATACTTATTTTTCTTCCATGAATTTAAAGGGAGTCTAAGAAACATAGCTCAGATGTCAACACGTACATTGCACGTGTACTTCAAAGAGTGACCATCAGAAACCAGTCAATACTTCTCCCACCTCAGTTCCCCATATACTTCCACATCAACGAGGTTTGTGGTTGCAAGCTGTATGAAAGTTCACAGTTGTTTATGGGACTGGGTCTGTGAGATATCTATAAAAACATGCTTTACAATGTGCAAATGAATGCTGAATGCCATATTTACTTAGTGAACCTCACAAAAGCAGTACAAGTCAGGCATTAAACCTGCAGAAATGATTCTACTAGCTGAAAGCAGAAACCTGCTCCAAGTCAGGAGAAGCTCTAATCAAAATGAAACCTGTCAAAGCTCAATACTACCTGGTGAACTAAGGTGTGCACGATGTCTTCAGGCTGCTTGAGAACAGAGACTATGCAGTTTCACCAGTTTTGTAATGACTTACCTTTCATAACATAAAATATGCCTGTGGGTTTTTTCACTTAGATGAACCTACAATGCCAGCTAAGTAATCACTGAAAACATCTATGGATCTAGGAAATTTCTGTTGCAGGAAGTGACAGAAATCTCTGAAGCTTTTGGCCACAGGAAGACCCTAGAACCCCTGATTTGCACCCTGGGAGGCTTGTCTTCAGTATAAAACAAGAAAAAGTCTTCCAACCCTCTATTGTAGCTGCAGTGCTTGGTAGCCTTATGATGAAACACTTGATGACCATGCAGAGCAACACCTCTGTGACTACCAGATATGTTTTATTCACTAACAGATTCTCTTCCAATCCAGTTGTAATAGAATTTAGACAAAGTAGTTACATATTTTTAACAGTTGTTTTACCTATACACTTCTGTCCAAACAGTGATCTGAGAAGAACAATGACTACAGTGAAACCCAGTGGGCGCAGAATATTGCCCTCAGGATAAAAAGTGTTTCTCCATCAAACAAACTATAAAGATTTTTTTTTTAACCTCTTCCATGCTTTTTATCCAAACTTCTCTAAGCTTTAAAAGAGATAAAGCAATTTTTGATTTATAGCAGGGAAAATGAGTCAGAGATTTAGTGACGAGGTCAACAGCAGCGCCTGAGTCTTCACAACTGTTGATCCACACTGTTTACTCCTACACTGCTGTACTGTAATGATCCTCTGCTCATTTAGGCTGGTGGACTTGCCAGAATGCCTCTGGGCTCCTGAGTGGGAATGGCTGGGCCTCCTCCTGCTGCAGAGTCGCAAGGCAGACCCAGCCAAGTCCCAGCTCCAGTGTAAAAGTAAGTAACTGCACCCTCTATAAACCAAGCTGATCCCAAGACTCAAGCCTGGCAGAGCATAGGAGATTCTAATTTAATAATCTCTGCTGTTCCTGTGTGGAAGAAGATACTTCTACTGAAATATATTATTAAAATATCAGTCAAATTGACAGAATAATCACCACCACAGCTATCTTCAGAATTCCACTGAACCTCGATCAGAGGAGGTTTTACAAATCTATGAGAACACATTCTAGTGTAACTAAATTCAATGGCACTTCTGTCCTTTTTGATGAGGGCAAGTTTTCAGCTGTGATCCAGAGAGGCATTAATACACCACAAGTGGCTGCGATATTCATGTAGCACAGAGAACTTGCACACATAAAAAATGTCAGAAGAGATGCCACCAATCTGTTTTATAGCTGCTCAGATACTACAAATGGCTCTAAGAGAATTTAGAAAGATGTGTGTTCAAAATGTCAAAAAGTCATGCTTTTATCCCTGTTAGTAATTATCTCATGTAAGATTCGTTCACACAGTGTAGACAGAGTTTAAGTTTAAACAGAAGTGAGTGTACTTTATAGAAGCTATTCCATGCAACATATTTGTAAGGCTTAACATGTATAAAAGCCGTAACAATCCATGCATGAATTTCATCACTTCCCTAATTTTCCATCAGTCATTGCCAGTATTGATTGCCCCTACTTTAAGTTGTGCACTTTATTATCAAATGGAAAGATATTTATATGCAGTGTGGCATTTCATTTCTTAAACAGACAATCAATGTGTGATTCCAAATTGTATATTCTGGATGTGGTAACAAAGCTGCAAAGCTTAATAAATCTTGGGCACAAAACTCTGAAAGCAAACTGCAGAAAGGAAAACCTTATATAGACAAACCTGGAGGAAGCATATGTGAGAGAACAAATCTTTCTAAGGGTTGTCTTCTCATCACAAATCTTTGGAAAATTGGGAACTGCAACCCAGGAGGAAAAAATTCTGAACATTCTGCAAAACCACGAGTTTTCCAATGCCATCTAAGATGTTCCTGAGCTATGGCATTACTGTGGTTTAGCCTCGGTAGGCAGCTCAACCCCACACAGCCACTTGCTATCTCCCCCCACAGTGGGATGCAGGAGAGAATTAGAAGGACAAAAGTACAAAAACTTGTGGGTTGAGGTAAAGACCGTTTAATAGGTAAAGCAAAAGCTGTGTACACAAGCAAAGCAAAACAAGGAATTAATTCTCTCCTTCCCATCGCCAGGCAGGTTTTCAGCCATCCCCAGGAAAGCAGGGCTCCATCACGCGTAACAGCTACTTGGGAAGACAAACATCATCACTCTGAATGTTCTCCATTCCTCCTTTTTGCCCCCGCTTTCATTGCTGAGCAGGATGTCATATGGTATGGGACATCCCCTTGGTCAGTTGAGGTCAGCTATCCTGGCTGTGTCCCCTCGCAGCCATTTGTGCAGTCCCAGCCTATTCACTGGTGGGGCAGTGTGAGGGGCAGAAAAAGTGTAAGCACTGCTCAGTGATAACTAAAACATCCCTGTGCTATCAACACTGTTTTCAGCACAAATCCAAAACATAGCCTCATACCAGCTACTTTGAAGAAAATTAACTCCACCCCAGCCAAAACCAGTACAGGCCCAAAGACCCTGTAATTTATCAGCTATGTTTCTCAGCTCTCATGAGACAGTCATTGAGGACAAATAATACTAATCACAAATATTTTTTAAGCCGGATAGGAGATTATCCTGCCCAGTCCCCACGTGCCTTAAGCTCTGTTTACGTAAGAGATAGAAACAAGGTATATCTACAGTACAGTACAATGCTGTGTGGAGGAAGCTTGCAAGAAAGTGTGAACAACATTCAAGTTAATCCGCTTCACCAGACTATTTCACTTCACCAAGAACAGGGTGTATCAGCCTGGCAGGAGGGCTCTGCTTCAGAGAACATTCTCTCTGGAGGACTCGGCCGAACTCTCACAGCCTATAGAGCTGAGCTGTGGAGGTCCATCTTTCTAACATGCCTCAATGGAGAGCACACCTCTCACCTCACCACCCAAGAGTAAGAAAGTCAAAGTACTTTTTTTAATGGTTTTAGTTTATAATGAGTATTTCTTTGTTTATGGCTTTTTGATGGCAATTCCCCTGCCTCCAACAAGAGACACATTTCGCCTCAGAAGTCAGTGCCATTACTCTACTGATGGTGGCTGTTTCAAGTTTCTCCTTAAGGGGCTGATAGGGAAAATCCCTGCTTTGTTCCTTTGTGAATGAAACTGATACAGGATTTCAGGATATTTGTGTTCAAGCCAAGACACATGCTAAGACATCTTCAATGCTTTTTAACTGACAGTTGATTTCAAAAGAAAACTACGTGGTAGACTGGTATGTGTGCATATGAGTGTGTGTGCACTTTGGTGTAGGGACTTTTTTCTGTATGTCAGAGCATATAATGCAAAGTGTTTAAGAGAACAACATTGCACAAAGCAAGAACAGTGTAAGTTGTTCATTATCAAGATAATACTTAAAAATGAGAATGTGTAGTTCTGTTACTTTAGAAAACACTAAAAAACTGCCAATACCTTGTAAAGGACCTTGTGCTTTCTGTTATGTATAGCTTTTTAATGCTTGACCCAAGCCTTACCTATCGCTGTATTCCTGGGTCAGCCAACATAATTGCTGCAGAGTGCTGCTGTGTGGGCATGCAAATGCACAAGAGCTCTGTAGAGCATTCAGTTGAAACTTAGTGGAGAAATAAAACCAACTGTTGAAACTCATTAGAAGTTTTTACATGTTACCTTCCAGTTACATGCTACCTTCTAGTAAACCTATAGGTTGCTTCTCTAGTGTTACGCCATTAAGCTCAACATGACCCAGAAATGTGTGCTCACAACCAAGAAGGCCAACCGTATCCTGGGCTGCATCAACAGAAGAGTGGCCAGCAGGTCGAGGGAGGGGATTCTGCCCCTCTGCATTGCTATGGTGAGAGTTCATGTGGAGTTCTGCGTCCAGCTCTGGAGCCCTCAGCACAGGACAGACATGGACCTGTTGGGGCAGGTCCAGAGGAGGGCCAAAAAACTGATCAGAGGGCTGGAACACCTCTCCTATGAGGACAGGAAGAGAGAGTTGGGGCTGTTCAGCCTGAAGAAGAGAAGGCTCTGGGGAGAACTAATAGAAGCCTTCCAGTATCTGAAGGGGCCTACAAGAAGGCTGGAGAGGGTCTTTTTACAAGGGCATGCAGAGACAGGACAAGGGGTAATGGTCTCAAACTGAAAGAGGGTAGATTTAGATAAGGTATAAGAAATAAAATTTTTACACTGAGAGTGATGAAGGATTGGAACAGGTTGCCCAGAGAAGCTGTGCCCTGGAAGTGTTCAAGGCCAGGTTGGGAGGGGCTTTGAGCAACTTGGTCTAGTGAAAGGTGTCCCTGCTCCTGGCAGGGGGGTTGGAACTTGACGATCTTTAAGATTCTTTCCAACCCAAACCATTCTATGATTCTATGACTACTGAATGTCACTGTTAAAACAGATAGCAAAGAAAGATTTTGGCAAGTTTTGTAAAGTTCTAATGGGAACTAACTCCACTAATCCCAAAGTAAGGACTGCCCCTGCTCATGTGGAGCCATGTTGGTAATCTATTTACATTCTTTTTTCTGCTTAGAGAAGTGTTCAGGTAGGAAAAAGGAGATTTCTGTGTTATTCAGCCAACGCTAGCTGTGCCAGTTTTGATGAGTTCCAGCATCTGTACATTTTCCTTACTAGCAAATCTCTTGGTACATGAGGTCTTCATGATGGTGTTCCTGGTGTTTCCACAGCCTGATCTCTCCAACCTTATACTGATGACCCAGACTGACGTTACATTGGAATAGATGGCAAAGAGCACAAATATTTTGCCTAGGATCTCATCTAAAACACCCCAAACACAGCGGAGACTGAAGTACATTTAATTTGCAGGCTCTGTAAGAAGGGACTGGAAAACTGCCCATAGTGATGCCAGAAGGAGAGACTGGGGCCATTGTTGCCTTCTCGGCAGTCGCATGAAAATCATACCAAGCAGGGATGAAGCACTGACACTGCCTTGCTCCTCCCAATGCACCTACGTGAGAAGTTGGTACCAAACACAGAGAACTGGACAGTGCAGCAAAGCTTTGGAGGGACAGGTACCCACAGCTCCACTGGCACTACGCTTCTGCAAGAAAGTGTCCTACACACAACAGCCCCATACATGAAGGAAGAAATACTGGAGCTGCCTCATTTCTGTTCTTACAGTTTTCACTACACACATACTGATGGGCCAGCACACCTCTAGTTTCTTCTTTCCCAGCACTAGGAACATGTGAGCATCAAGATTTTTCGGGGGAAAGCATGAGGCAGGATCACACTGATCATCCTCTCAGTCCCTGTGGGACACTTAAATTTTCTGATCTGCTCTATCAAATAGTGAAACATATAAGCCTTCTCCTGCCTGTGGTCTGCCTGTTTCAGTAACGAAGATGTCTGAAAGGGCCTACGAGATAATACGTTAGTAATTGAAATGGAAACCATGTAAAACACCTACTTTTAAGCGGGTGAACTGACACCCTGCTCATAGTGCTTGCCAGCGTCACTTAGACCATGTGATTTTTACTCCTAAAATCTATAAGCATATTAATTCTTGCAGAGAAAATAGGTAAAAGCAGTAACCATTTATTAATTTTCTAAAGAAGGAACTGTTTAATTCTGTCAGTGAATTGTTACTCTTCCGTGATGACTTTATTGAATATGATACAGAGTAGCTGAAGTATTCCCATTCACCCTCACCAACTCTGAAACATGCTTCTGTCCAAAAGATGGCAAGGGAATCAATTTACGTGCCTTTCTTATAAATGCTCCAGGAGACGGAGTTTCAGATTCGTTCTTATTTTAATAAGACTGCTATTTTCTTCTAAAATAACACTTCTTATTTTTGAAACTCCTCAAAGTGCCAGTCATGTCTATCACTTGTCTGTCCCTGCTCAGAGCTTAATGCAAAAGTCTAGAAATTCTTTGTATGAAAATTTCATGCCTCCAGGTGCTCCATTGATTATTCATGAAGATTTTGGAGCTGTCACCATGGGAGCCAATTGGCTACAACTTATTTAGCATATTAATGACCTATATGAGTTAGTGCACAAGGAGACATATCACGCCACCTGGAATGCAAGTGGCAAGCTGCTGCTGACTCAATCAGCTTTGCAATGGGAAATAAGAAATTGGAAACATTTTACACAGAAACAGCAAAGCCCTTACACGTCCAAATGCATTCGGCCAAATTAGCATGAGCGCCTTCAATAGCTTGTTTTCATAATATGTTCCTTTTTATCCTCTGTGAGTTTGGCCTCATTACAAGCTCTCTCCTACTGCCAGAGCACATGCCCCTGAAAAGGTTTAATAGGTGAGTCATGTGGTTTGTTAGACATTACATCAGAATGATTTAATATACCAAGGGCAAAGCTGTATGTCAGGTCCAGCTGCTGTTACTGCCGCTACAGTTTGTGTAGCAGGTAAGTTGATGGTCTCCAGAAAGCAGCTAGATAATGATAACAATTAATTTTACGGCAGTGAGAGAGAGAGTTCAGCTGAGCTAAGCACCTTTTTTATTTTTCCCCATTCACCACAGGGCTATTACACCCGGTCAGCAGGTGAAGAGCTGCCTTAACGTTTTGGCAAAATTAAAATGTTAAAACCAAACAAGGAAATCACTGAGGGGGAGCCGGGAAGCAGCGGTGTAAAGAAGCTCTGGCTAAAACAAAGGCAGCTTCATTAAATCTGCAGACAACCGGTGCTAGCAGCGTGCTCGGGCAGGGCTGTGCTGGAGCCTAGGGTCGAGGTGACTCCTCTCCCCTGGGCACTGCGAACCGAGCATGGCTGGGGGAGGCAGCAACCCTTGCCTGGCACCAGCAGAAGGACTGCCTGGTCTTGAACATCCAGGCTGTGCCTCTCCCGGTCACCATCGCTGTATATTACTCCCTGAGCAGTCCTGCTGCTGTCACGGAGGGAAAAGCTACAGGTCAGGGTCAGTCAGAATAGAAGTCTGACCTTTACGTATCTGAGATACAGAAGATACATCACTAAAGATTTATTAAAATTGTTTGAGGCCACCTTTGGGGACGCAAGAAATTTGTTATATGGTGCATGGCTTCAGCTGGCTGACAAGGATTTAGGGCTCTTGTTCTTACTCTGGAGGACCCTGAGTCCCTGGGCGAGGGCAGGGTGATGAATGAGAGTGACATACATGCGTATCTGTAAAAAATCAGTCTAAGCAAAAGTGGCAAAACACTTCAGCACATGCTCAACTTAATTTCACTTCCTTCGTACTTTCTCAATATTTTCTCTGATCTGGTACACTAACTGCTTTAAGATATTGCTTTATATTCACAGTTAATTTATTTAGTAATTAAAATAAGTAAGAAGCAAGGGTGCCGCTCATTAGGATGTGTTACACGCCCACATAACACATATAACTTCCTAAGAAAATGCATGACCTAATACCCAAATAGGTTGTTCCTTGTGACTCCAGCATAGTTATAATAATCATTTTGCCATGAAAGACCAATATAGAGAACCACACACTAAAGTACAACTGCAGCTGGGAGACAAACAGGAGGAGGCAAACGTGGAGGTGTTCAGACTGATAAAAACACAGGAGGGGGGAAAATCCACACCCACCGGAGCTCTGTTCTGCCCCAGCCGTGGCATTACCAGCCAGACTAACGACACAGAGCAGTGTGTCTCTCTTGAACTGAAGTGTGCTGGACCCTCTTGGGGGTTGAGGAAGAACCTGTTGCACAGAACTACCAAAGGGGAAAAGGGGCATAATTTCTTCCTCCCCCCATGAAATAGTAACCAAAGTCTTTACTTATAGGCACTGGGGAGTAAAGCTTACATCCAGAAATTTGCCAGATTTAGTTGGACACCTGTTTCCTAACCTTGGGGAATGTTAATTTTTCTACAATGACTGGAGTGAGCTTTGTGTGATTAGTTCACCCTTTGATAGCTAATTTTTAGATGCCTACATTGGTCACAAGGATAGGTCTCTCTAAGGGACCTAATACAAATTGAAATTTTGGATTTCAAATTTTATTTTTCCAAAACTAAGCAGCTACATACCTTTGCAGACAAAGTCACTGATTTATTAAGCACAGACGACTCTCAAAGAGAAAGGAATGCACACAGACATCATAAAGACTCTTGGGCTCTCATGCATCTAAGTTTTCCCACACACATCTTTGCGAAACAGGAGAAGGATTGTAATTCAAGGCTCCCTTCTGGATATTGAAGGATTTATACCATTGTGTACGATTCTGGATACCTGCTTTCCCAGCAGATTGAGTGTTTGTGGCCAGGCTGCCCCAGGTACAGCAGATCTGCTGTCCCTGCTGCCCACGTGCACTGTGCTCTGCAGTCATTTCATTTAAAACCACTGTAAAAACCGCAGTCACTGTTAAGAAATTGCTCATCTAATTGCCCACCATTTCTTCAAAATAATAGGGTTACTTGCACAGAGAAAGAAGTTCAGAGGCTACCCTGTCAGATGCAAAACTTGTGCTGGGCACACTGGAAAACACCACTGCAATAAGCTATTTTTGGCCCACCTAAAGATTCACTAATGGAACCCAAGCGCAAAATTATTTGGGTGTTAGAAGGCATATGGATTAGGAGTTTGAACTGATGTAGCTGTGCACATTTTGCAGGTACTTTAAATGAACCAGTGCTGGATTATTTGATATTCTTAATTGCTGTTGTTTGAACTTATGTAAAGCCTGCATGTAATCATATTGTTAAATCCCCAGAACTGATTTTGTTCCAGGAGAATAAAAGCTTCCATTTTAATGCTTATTCAGACCTGAGGGGAGATGAATTAAATTTATATATTAACCAAAGAAGAACCATTTTGTCTATTTCTGTGGTCTTTCATGCAGGGGTTAGTAATATAGTAATAGCTACAGGTACCGTGTAGAATAAAACGGAGGCAACGTAACTACATCAGAACTTAAAATAACTGCATAAAATGGTCTATGAAGGTATTGACAGGAGAATGCAGTTCAGTATTGAAATATTAGCCTGGTAAATAACCTTTATGTCCAAATAAATTCTGATTGCCTATTCACAGCTTGGATTTACATGAGGCCTTCTTCATTATAAAATGAATAGCTGCTAATTTGTTGCATCTCTAAGTAAAGTTCCAGCAAATTATATTTAAAGAAGGGGAAAAAAAGGCCTTGTTATAAAACAGTCACCAGCTGGCCATACCATTGCAAGTGCTATTTTCTTCTCCTTTTTGAAATTCTAATTTTTTGTAAGTAAGAATTCAACTCTGAGCTTGTAGTGATGTGTATAAAGATGTATGGATGCTGCACTTCCATATACGTGGATTTGCATACTCAGGGCTTTGGGCTGAGGCTATCTACAGCAGAAATAGTCTTTCTGAATTTGTACAGTACGTTGCATAACAGGATCTTCACTGTGAATATTGCAATATCACAATAAAAGAAATAATGAGTATGAAATTATTTAGAAAAAAAACAAGAGATCAAATATTGCCTTGTTGTGAGGCCTTGTTGACACTGAATGTTTTTCTCTTTAAATTTCTTTATATAAATTTCCACCCTACAACAGTGTACTTTGGTGCCTGATTCAACAGTATAGAGAGCTGTTTAAATGGGTTGCCTGGTCCCCATCACTCTGTGCCTGCAGCCCTCCTTGTCTTGCTCTTATGATGCAAAGGTGGGCTCCCACCCTTCCTTTGCACCAGTTCTGCTATCTACAAGACCTTTCATTGAGTTGAGTCAATTCACTAATTTAGCAGAACACCGCTTAACGAACAGAACCAGAAGAACAATTTTCTGTGGCACAGAGCCATTCAGCTGTCACTGAACTATCCCTCAGAAAACTCACCTTGGCACCGAAATAAAATCATCACGACCTTACCTCCTTAATCCTGTTCAAATACTCTTCTGTCATGTTACCAAGTGATAGAGTTGCCACATGGTATGTTTGCTATCAAATATGATGATTTATTTACTTGTCCAAGTATCTTCTGTTATCTCTGTTAGAGAGACAAAGCAGTCTGCAGCTTCTAAAAAGGCTTGGATCTCAGCTTAGAGTACAGTTTCTTCAAGATTCAATTGCCTACACATTGTAGTAAATATCTGGTCTGAAGTCCTGGAGATAGGGACCAGGGAAGCATCTAGGCCTCAGGCAAGCAAAGATGTTGAGAATAGAAGTGAACACGAGACTTGCGTTCAGCTGAGGACACCAGCTCCAAATTCTTAACTCATTAGTCAAGGAGCCTACTTAACTGTGCAATCTGTAGTAGAAGTCCCAAATAGAAAGGCCTTATTTTCATGTGAGTTTTTTGAGTGATAGATTTTCTATATGCACATTTATGTCATTCCTTTTAATCCTTCACATGACCTTCCTTGCAGTGTGTGTTCTTCCCATGTCATCCTACAGGTGCTGGAGAGATGGAGGGAAAGATCTTCATCACTAGGAGGTAAGAAATTTCTGAAGCCTCTATAGAAAAGGCTGTGTTGCAAGAAAATAATTTTAGCATTCAGCTGGGTCATTACAGGTAGCAATTTCTTCCCAGGCTAGTGGAAAAATGCATCTTGAGTAAAGGATCTCAGGAAGACTGTTTTCTGGGCAAACATTAATAGGGAAGACTGTAGGAGAAACAGGATGATGGCCTGAATGAGGTGGGCAAGGTGGTGGGACCAAACAGCACTTTCATAAGCAAGGTTGGAGGAATGAAAGCTCTCACCTGGACTGCACACCTAAGGATGGCTGGTGGGAATGTTTGTGGAAAGGGCAGGGTTGCGGTAGGAAGACAGGAATTTCTGCTCTGCCTCTAGATGATAACAAGGAAATGTCGGAAACCAGCTGAGAACCTGACTGCTTAACAAGAATAGGTAGGGATTCATGAGTTGTGGGACTAAAGATAATAGTTGAAAGCATGTGAGTGCCTAAGCTCACCCTTTGAAAGGGGGAGATGGAAGAGACGAGTGTGCCAAGATCATCATTTATGTGAGTGGAAGTTTTATAGTTTGCAATTTTGCTGACAATGATAGAAAGCCTTGTGTCAGCCTCACCATACTAGGCCTCTTCTGTAATGAGTTTATCAGCCATACCAGGTTTATCACTATAATGAGTTTATCACCCATAATGAATTTATCACCCGCACTGTTTGGTCAAAGCATTCATAAAACCCAGTAAACATACATCAAAGGGTATCACTTTAATCCTTTTGAGACAATCACACACATTCATCTCTAGAGGAAAAGGCGAACATGCTCAAATAATTTTTTTTCTGAGGAATGTCTGTTGGCAATTATGGGAGGTGTCCATCGACCCATACTCCCCACCAGTAATACCCAACACCTTAAGCAAGAGAAATAAAATGTCCTTCAAGATAAATAACAATACCAGACACTATGGTAGGTTTTCTGACAAAAAAGGGCAAAAACCTTAACCGACCAGTTCCAGCCTCTGCTCTGTCCTGTGCCAGTCCCATTTCATTCAACAGTCTCACAGGTGCTGTCAAACAGCCTAACTGATAGTTGTCCACCTTTGAGACAATATCTTGAGCACAGCCAGACCGCTAATGGTAAGCTCTGATGACCTTGTGCTAGAATCGTAGACTCATAAAACCATAAAATCACAGAATTATTTGGGTTGGAAGGGACCTTAAAGCTCATCTAGTTCCAACACCCCTGTCATAGGCAGGGACATCTTCCACTAGACCATGTTGCTCAATGCCCCTCCCAATCTGGCCTTGAACACTTCCAGGAAGGGGGCAGCCACAGCTTCTCTGGGCAACCTGTTCCAGTGCTTCGTCACCCTCACTGTAAAAAATTCATTTCTTATACTTAATATAAATCTACCTACTTTCAGTTTGAAGCCATTACCTCTTGTCCTATTACTACAGGCCTTGGTGAAAAGTCCCTCTCCAGCTTTCTTGTTGACTCCCTTCAGGTACTGGAAGGCTTCCATTAGGTCTCCCCAGAGCCTTCACTTCTGCAGGCTGAACAGCCCCAATTCTCTCTTCCTGTCCTCATAGGAGAGGTGTTCCAGCCCTCTGATCAGTTTTTTGGCCCTCCTCTGGACCTGCCCCAACAGGTCCATGTCTGTCCTGTGCTGAGGGCTCCAGAGCTGGACGCAGAACTCCAGGTGGGGTCTGACCAGAGCAGAGTAGAGGGGCAGAATCACCTCCCTCGACCTGCTGGCCACTCTTCTTTTGATGGATACGGTTGGCCTTCTGGGTTGTGAGCACACGTTGCTGGGTCGTGTTGAGCTTCTCATCAACCAGAAGCCCCAAGTCCTTCTCCTCAGGGCTGCTCTCAATCCACTCTCCGCCCAGCCTGTATCTGTGTTTGGGATTTCCCTGACCCATGTGCAGGACCTTGCACTTGGCCTTGTTGAACTTCATGAGGTTTGCATGGGTCCACCTCTCAAGCCAGTCAAGGTTCCTCTGGATGGCATCCCTTCTCTCCAGCATGTTGATCGTACCACACTGCTTGGTGCCATTGGCAAACTTGCTGAGGGTGCATTTGGTCCCACTGTCCATGTCTCCAACAGAGATGTTAAACAGTACTGGTCCCAATACTGATCCCTGAGGAACACCACTCATCACTGGTCTCAACCTGGACATCAAACAGTTGACCGCAAGTCTTTGAGTGCGACCATCCAGCCATTTGCTTGTCCAACAAGTGTCCATCCATCAAATCCATGTGTGTCCAATTTAGAGACAAGGATGTTGTGTGGGACAGTGTCCAAGGCTTTTCTCATGTCCAGGTAGATGTTATCAGTTTCTTTTCCCTTATCCACCAACACTGTAACCCTGTTATAGAAGGCCACAAAATTTGTCAGAAGCCTGATATCATGTCATCTGTGACAGCAGATGATATTTGTTTGATGTTCCCTGGCTGAGGCACAGGTCCCCATTCCATGGCATTCATCTCTGCCCAGCTGGGCATCGTGGATACCTTTGCACAGCCAAAGCAGCATGGAGACTTAATACTGGCAGCAATGTCACCTGCTGTATCAAGTCTCAAGAGATGCTCTTAAGGTAGTCAATCTTTGTTTTATCACCTACTTGTATTTATTAGGGTCTGGAAGCTTTACAAACACAGGTGGCCAAATTCATCTGTTATGTAACTCCCTGTATCCCAATTTGGCCCACGATCTTGCGTACATTGAAATTTCTCAGCTGAACTTCTTGTGCTGAAGCCATTTTTACCTATAAATACTGAGCATAAAAATAAAGCTAGTTCATCATTTCATCTACTGTATCCTCCCCAGTGCCATTTTTGTGAAGACAGAGGATTTCAGCAATGTACTCCCTTTATTAGAAAAAGAACAATTAAAAGGCAACACAATGTTCTTTCATGATTTTTATTGCTTAGCTAAAATCTAAACTGCACTGGCAACTGAATTTTCTGTTTCAAAGAACTACATACTCATAAATAATTCTATAAAAATCGATCCATTTCCTAATATAAAATATAACTGTATGTATGTATATGTCAACCATCTTGGTCTGGTTTGTGAGCTAGGTGTTAGAAACTAACTTTCGTTATTCCAGGGCTGTATGTGACTCAGGAACTGGCATCCAACTGTAATTCCTCAATTGTAAGCTTTTATTTCGAGGCCTGTGGTGACACCCAAAATTGCTTGCTAGCTTTACCAAGGATGCTACATTTTTTCATTTTTTTACATTCTATTGCTTTTAATAAAGAACAGTGCACTATAGGTGTAATTTCATAGCAGGAATTTGCACAAAACCTTTAAAATACTGGGAATTGCCCAGCATGCAAGAATTCAGAGTAAATAGGTTACCCAAATAGCTATTTTGTAATTTGGGGCCCCCAATATGCAGTCATTTACATTTCACCAATCTATCACCAATTTTCAGCTGGCATTTTCTCTGCAAGTAATAACCTACAAGTGATGTTTGCAGCAGATAAAAACAGCTGAAAAAAAAGGTGGAAGAAAGAGCAAAAATGAAAATAATAGTTGGTAGAAATGAGAGAGAACAGTATAATTACTTGTAGTTCCACAGCATCATGTCTTTCCAGAATTCAAGCTGTGCATAATAGCTTTAGCGCAAGGGCAAAACAGAGAAGCCCCTAGGAAAAGGGATGCAGATATATTTTTGTAACCTTCCTGGGGAGCCTTACTCCGTGAAGATTTAAAGCTTTTTAATCTTCAGCAGGACGTGTTGGCTGGAAAGTAGTGCATTTCAAAATGAAAATACATTAATTAATGTCTCTTGGAAGAGGACAGTCTGAAATATCTTTCTCTGTGGGAGTAACTTGCAAGCTGATTATGTGGGCTGATAGATATTCCATCGGAGAATGTGCAGCGAATGTTAAGGTTGTACAGTTAAGCACATGGAAGTTAGGAAATGCCACATTGCAGGATTCATGCACATCCTTAACTCTGACTCTGGTGTGTATGTGGTATAATATATTCATTACATATAATCACCCAGACACTGCTATAAATATACACCATGTTCCCTGATCTTAGATTTTACACACATCAGATCATGCATTAAGTACTGCGTACAACTCTTCGCCACAGCCTATTAAAACCTTGTAGAAGGAAAGTACACAATAAAATTTGTCTTGTGCAACTAGCGCAGTTTAAATATTACATTTATGATATAGAAAACGGCAGGCATTTGTTTCAATAAATTAACCTGTAAGCTTGAAAGACTGCACGCTACATGGATGCACGCAAATTGGCCGTGTATTTAGCTCCTTCACTCCCTGAAAAGCTCAGGAGGGCTGGCTGTGTTCCTGCTTGAAAAGATGGCACAGGTACTGTGGCAGACTGAAGCTTTGGTTGTCCCCGTGCCAAGCAGGAAAAATAATGGCAAGGGATCCCTGTGTCCTCTCATGGACAGTCAGCCTGCCATGGCTTTCTTCCTGATGCAACAGGGCTTCACTTATCTAATAAGTGCAAGAGAAAGTTACTGATTTAATGTGACGAAAGTTGTAGTAGTGAATGCTTTGATGAACTCCTGACAACGGGACATTTCACAGAATCACAGAATCACAGAATCACAGAATGTTAGGGATTGGAAGGGACTTCTGTGGGTCATCTAGTCCAACCTTGTCCAGGTGGGTCTTGAATATTTCCAGAGAAGGAGACTCCACAACCTCCCTGGGTAGCCTATTCCAGTGCTCCGTCACCCTGAGTGAAGAAGTTCTTCCTCATGTTCAGATGGAACTTCCTATGCTTCAGTTTGTGCCCACTGCCCCTTGTCCTGTTGCTGGGCACTATTGAAAAGAGTTTGGCTCCATTCTCCCGACACCCACCCTTCAGATATTCATAGGCATTTGTAAGGTCTCCTCTCAGCCTTCTCTTCTTCAGGCTAAACAAGCCCAGCTCCCTCAGCCTTTCCTCACAGGAGAGATGCTCCAATCCCCTTATCATCCTCATAGCCCTCTGCTGGACTCTCTCCAGTAGTTCCTCATCTTTCTGAAACTGGGGAGCACAGAACTGGACACAGTACTCCAGATGGGGCCTCACTAGGGCAGAGTAGAGGGGAAGGAGAACCTCCCTCGACCTGCTGGCCACACTCCTCTTGATGCATCCCAGGATCCCATTGGCCTTCTTGGAAACC
>Ga0065711_1003228_pt1 | contig 29072 bp, 18 predicted proteins | sample Hoacrofraction12_FD_59098 | JGI IMG/M metagenome (GOLD analysis project Ga0065711, IMG submission 59098) | Hoatzin crop microbial communities from Cojedes, Venezuela - Epithelial fraction 12 v2 (version 2) | ecosystem: Host-associated > Birds > Digestive system > Esophagus > Crop | place... | reverse complement strand
CCTGTGCAGCCTGCTGTAGGTGACCCTGCTTCGGCAGGGGGGTTGGACTAGATGACCCACAGAGGTCCCTTCCAACCCCTACCATTCTGTGATTCTGTGATTCTGTGATTCTGTCCAGGATAGTTATACACAGTATATACATCCCAGACCTTGGCCTCTCGATCAGCAGAGACGAGAGAGATTTTAACTTCTGTGCCATCTATGTTCAACCAACAATCAGTGAACAGCTTTCTGCAACAGTCCATCAGCTTGCTGCATGTGGTTTTCTTGGATTCACACCACACACACCCCTTTCCCCTGGAGAAACTTGGGAGTAGTCTGCAGATCAGATACAACACCACAGAAAGCTGCTCTTGCTTACAGAACAGAAAAAGAAAAAAAAAAATCCCACAACTTCTTTAGCCCCATCGAACCACTCTAAACACGCCAACCTACTGGACACACACATTCAGCAGATCTTCAGCACAAGCAGCAGCAGCAGCACTCCCGGGAGCCCGGGCCGCCCGGTGACACACGGAGCGCCAACAAGCCCTCAGGTCCGCGGGCAGGGACCATTCACCGGGCGCATCGGTTCCGCCGGCCACGAAGGCAGGGCCGTGCTGTGGTGCGCAGCGCTGCCTGGAAGGCAGAACCGTCTGCTCAGGGAAAGCCCGGCCTTCAATTCCCTGTGCCTGGGCGTCGGTTTCAGGAAACTTCACGTTCCTGAGCAGAGTTTCAGGATCTACCTTAGCTGCTCTGTCAGGTGCAGAACTGAGCCAAGCAGGTATGCCTCTCTGGGATGACCCAAGGCATTGCTGTCCCTGCCTTTCTTGCTATTTACAGAATACAAGTCTGAAAGCACTTCAAAGTATTTTTTTATTTTTGTTGATGATTTACATTTCAGAGGCAGCACATGAACAGAAATGCTGACCTTTTTCCTAACCTTTGACTGATCCTATGAGAAAAAGGAACCTCTTGTTAACGTTATTTACCCTTTATTCACTCACTCTGCACAAAACTAATGATCATCTAAAGCCTCTAACTCTCTACTCAGCAGTTTAATTAGAAAGATGATCATTGATTAATCCACTTGAGTTACTCTGGAGAAGGTGTGACTGAACAGAGATCACTCCACCCCAGATAAATGTGCATTAATTAGTTCTGCATTGAACTGCTTTCCTCTTTAGCCAACTTCCAAAAAAAAAAAAAAAAGCAAAAAGCTACAACACAACAACAAACCCTTTCAGTGTTAAACTTCTGAGGTATTTTTTATTTTACTTTATTCTTTAGGAAGTATCACATTTTCTTTCCTTGGATTTCATAACCTTCTATTTAATTTTTTTTTTAATTATTGTGTGTTTATAAAATACACAAACCCAGGCTAGAGGTTCAATATGTCTTTGCAAAGCCCTGTCAAAGAACTGCAGTCATGAATTTGTTGGCTCAGGCACATAATGAAGGATGACACTGATACTTGACAGGAATGTACACAGCGTTACCCACATACCACAACCGAAACCAGGTATACTCCCATCCAGCATGTGGTTTCAGTGTCCCATCTAGGAAGACGATCAAATAGAAAAAATTATTTAAAGGTTTCCTCACGCTTTTTTAAGCTCTCATCAAAGTTTCTCCAACTATAGGCTGGCCTACAGCCTGCTCATGACTCTTTTACCCCCGAAAAAAGGATAACCCTTCTCTGACCATATCTGTGTGCCACAACTCACGCTGTCCTTAGTCTGTTAAAGCTCATGCTTCACATCGCCTTAGGGTCACAATTCTGTCTGCTGATGCTCTGAACAGCAAGCAGGATTGGCTCACTTTTCTCTTTCCATGAAATCCCCTCCTGGCCCTGGCACATGAACAGAAAGCATCCCCATGGCATGGCCTTCTCCTTACCCACTTCCCTGTATACAAGTGGGAGGCTATCTCCTTTTCACAGGTCTAGGGATAGAATGACTGATCCCCAGGTGATTCCATGCAAATAACCCTCCTGCTCCATCTCTGTTCAGGAAGGTCTCCTGCAAGGTGGCAGGTAGAGCTGGGGACTCAGGTTTGTGTGCAGGTGCAGCCCAGTCCTTCTCCTGGTGACCAGAAAGTGACATTAAGAAGGCAGGCGTGGGCAGACCAGCCAGCTAGGCTAGGCAGGACAGGGAGGAAGGGGCAGGGCTTTCTCTTCCACATCCTAAATTACATGCTTCGTATCATCTCTTCTCCTGTATATGCTTCTTCCCGTACTTGGCATCATTTATTCATTTTCAAAGCACAAGTCACCATGCAGGACACACCACAGCCCTGTAGAGCTCCTGGTACATGGTTAGAAAGCATTTTTCCATTGGCCTCTGTCACCTTAATACATAATTAGCATGTGGCGCCAGCAGAAGTCAAGCGAGAAAGCTGATCCTACACCAGCATGCCGTTTTAAGAGCATCCAGAATCAATCCATTGTGGATCCCTTCTCTGTTGCCATTACGCCCACTGGTGGAAAGGTTTTTTCTAAAATCCTTTATTTCAAGGTCATTTCATCATCAACAAGTTACGTAGAAAAGAAAATCAGCCTATGTTATTGAAGAGGACCAGGACTGATACCTAAATCTCACTGAGGTTTCTGATGGTTCTGCCAACACCCACAGATCAGCTCAATGGTGCACACTTCAAGAGAGGGTGACCAATGGCGAAGGGAAACAGAAATACCAGAACTGAGCCAGATCTACATGAGGTCCATCGCAAAACCACAGCCTTCTAGTGGAAAATGGATTAGGTCTGCACAGAGGACAAGCACAGCCCCCTCACCAGTTTGGGACTCTCAATTTCAAAACATTTTTGCAGTGAAGCAACTTAAGCAAACAAACATTCCGAGCCAGGCAGAGATCAACCATAAACCTTTTCTGAAATGGAGATGAACTCTCTTATTGTGTATTTAAAGCAACACTACAAACCAGGCCATATCTATATAAAGCAACGCTGTGGGCTTAAAGCAACAGTGGCATTATTCTCTGTCAGAACTCAGGGTGAATACCACAGGAGAGACCCAAAACCAGTGCTACTGTGCAAGACAGAAAAAAAAAAAAAAACCACCACAAACCAAACCTAGCCCACAAACCTACTCTTAATTTCCTATTCATTTCCGAAGCAAAATTTCAAAATAAATTAAAAACTTTGCAGAAAAAAAAGTTAGAGGTTATTTCTGTTAAATTCTCCATGAAGCTAACAAAGAAAGCCAAAAAAAGTTGCATGTAGAAAGGTGAGCCTCAGGTTTCCATAGAGCTAGCAACATTATCAACAGGTCATTGCTCACATTTGGTGGTAGATACCAAATTTAACACTTCAATATTTACATTTTACTGATACAATGTTGTAAGAAATGCTTCAGAATATACTGTTATCCTATATTATTCCAAGTACTTTATTTTCCTTTCACTAGCACATTCACCTTGTATAATTTTTTTAACACCTTACGTCATGCACAAGAAAATAACCTAGTATTTTAATTCTGCATTTTCATCACGACATTCATAATTGATAATTGATAAAACTGGGAAAAACCGACTTCAAAATATTAACCTGAAATATAGGCCAAATTTCTGTCTTTTTGTTTAAATATGTTTGTGAAAAAAATGTCACATCAAGATAAACATTTAAGGGAAACACTGGAGTTTCTCCTCACCTCAGCCCCCAAACTCCCTGGGAAGTCACCCACCATTAACTCCAGCTGCCAGGCAGACAAACCTACAATTTGCCATGCTGATTAAATCTTATCTAAGATTTTATAACACAGGGCCTTGAACTGCTTAATTGTTTTAGTTCGCTTTACCACCCTCATGTTCTTTCCAAATTAAGAGCATAAAGTTGACAATGATTATAACATTTCCACTCACACAAGTTTTAATTAATGGCATTTTTGTTGGTGGGAGCATGCTTTGAGACGGGCAGTCTTACAGCTAAGGAACAATCCTTACAGAATATCCTAATAGCCCCAATAGGCTGTAAATGCTAAAAGGTGTGTCATGACTGCTGCAGGTTGCTAAGACATCCATGGTAACATTCACCTTCAGGTGTGAAATGTGAATGCAAATCTGAAGGGTGACAAACCATCATTCTTCGTCATGGTTAGCACAGCAGATTAGCAGAAAGATTGTAAAAACAACCTAGTCATTTATACTCAGCAAGCAATTACCTATTTGTTGCAATCTTGAGCTAATTCTTCACCCACTACCTTGGCCAACACTAGAGGCTGGCACGTGTGTCCTTCTCCCTTTCCACCTCACCTGCTCAAATATGAACTCTCCCTTCCAGCAAAGCTCCTGGTGCCTTTCAGGGATCACGACTGAGAAAGCGAAGATCTAAAGCTCTTTTGTAGTAGAAGTATTTTTTGCCTTCTGAGCAAGCTGAATATTTTAAAAGGGCTGATGATAGGAAGAAGCAAGAGTTGTCAATGCCATTATAAATGTGAAAGAACAAGAGGAACGTGAAAGAAGGGAACCCAGACTACATGAAGCCTTCATACTCTGACTGGAGCAACACTGACGTATCGGCAGCAACTTCATTCCCACCCTGCAGAATGACTCAGACCTGACCTTCGTCTTGCCATCAGCCTCAAGTCATCAACCCGTGTTATCCTGATTTCTTCCATAGCCTAAAGATAACATGCATTTGATTCTTGTTGTTGTTGTTTTATTTCAACCCTCATAAAACATCCCAGTAGTACTTCCAAGCTTAGCTATTATTGAATAAAATAGATAGATCTATGCCCTCTATGGAATTTATGACTCCAAGAGTTGTGACCTTAAAAAAGAAAGAATTATCAATGAAATCCTAAAACCTGGCAGTACTAGAGCCTCCCTGCAGTCTGGGAGAAAGAAAGGTAGAAGACAAATTATTTTTCAAACCTTGTTCCCAAACTTCAGGCATCACACCTCTCATCCTAAGCACTTCTGAGAGTGGCATAGGGACCACAGTATAAATTCTATTCCCAGCTTTATCAGGAGTTAACTGCACGAATGATAATTAGTACAACAGTACAGTGATTTCAACTGCTTTTCTGTTGTTGTCTCAAGTATGCCTTGGCATAAAGTTTGACTGAATTTGGAAGACTACTAAACGCCCAGCTGCCTTTTCCTCCAACAAAGCAGAGGCAGCGGGAACCGCGGAGCTCCCCAGCTGGGTGGTCAGTACCACCCATCGTATTCATCATCACTCCAGGCACAGACAGAGGCCGGTGGGGTTGAAGCACGTTTTATAAAGTGGGAGTATTCGACGATTTTATCAGCAAGTCTCTAGCCTGCTCTAGCGAGCACATGCGGATAAAAGTTTTTACCAACTCTGGTAGGCTGCTAAATCTGCATTAAATTTCCACGGGGCGGCAAAAAGCACCCTGACTTTCCCCTCTACTCCCTGAAGGTACAACAAGTCTTTGAAGGAATGGCTGGCTAAATAAAGTTGACAAACCTCTCTAATTATCTGTAATGCATTCTTTTAAAAACAGTTGGAGTTCTTCTGTTGAACACCTTTCCAAGAGGTTTCAGCCTGAAGCAGAAAAAACACTGTGGAAATTTTTGTAGGAACAACTGAAGGCTGGCAAGAACTAAACATAGGTGAAAATACGATGTTAGAATATAAGAAGCATGCTTAAAGGTGCTCCTACCACTTCTATCTATCATATTTTATATATAATATTGTATAATGCAGTTGGAAATTTAAAGGCATTTTAAAACACTAAGGGCCCATTCTTTCTGTTGTTGTTTCTTCAATATTTTAAACAGGGGAAGGCAGGATTACTGCAGTTTTAGAAATTTCTGTCCTGAAAATCCCTCTCTTGGGATCCAAGGCCAGGAAGGGACCACCTGGTTCAGCCAGCCCTGTCACAAGCAGCCAGGCACTGCAGACATCTGGTCTGAAGGGTCCGTGGATCATGTAATCCATCCATCCACACCACAACTCACAAAACACTTCACAAGATCCAGCAAGAAACCTACTACCTGCGGGAAGGGACCAAAGCCACAGACACACAGCGTACGAGAGGACAACAGAGACTGGAGACCCTGCAAGGGTCCTATCACAACACAGGAATTTTTACACTAAACAACACAGCTCTATCGCCAATTCCCATGATCCATGGAGAAAAAGAAAGAAAGAAAAAAAACCAACCCTCTGACTCCTACAAAGGAATCTTGAAACAAATTATGTACAGCTTACATCACAAATCACAGCAGGTCCTTCGCCTGCCAACTACATTCCTCTGGGTTCCTAAATCAATGCACCCTGGGGCTAAAGGGGTAGGTGGCCAGGAGAGAAATCCCCTCTGGATATGACCCTCTCCACTGTGCACATGGAGAGACTGGAAGACCAAGCTCCTAATTCAGGCACCTCAGTAGATTGCTTGCCTGAGGTAAAATAAATCTGCGCCACAGAATATCTTCCCCAGCTCTTCTTGAGCAACAACAACCAATGAAAAATAAAAAACAAAAAATAAAAAAGAGGAAGAAAATTTTTTTTCCGGTAGAGATATAGTTTAAGAGGCCGATACCCTGGTAAAAACTTAAAGTCATAATGAATTCCAGGATTCATTTGAGTACTCCATTCTTAAAAAACACAATAATGAAAGGCTTACATATAAAATTCAGTAGCAATAACTTTGGGGTCAAATCCATAGTGATTTCTTTGGCAAAGCTTTCACTGACGACACTTAAATGTGATTTCAGTGGGTGTTCTGCCTGAGAAAGAACTTTGGGATTGGCCCACATTGTGTATATTTAAGTCACCCCAGTCCCAGTATTATACAGCACCAACCAGTCACAAAACCTAGCATTATTTAAACCATTTGCATGCCAGAATCTCCAATTGCAGGGTGCAAAAGCCAGCAGGAAGCATTGAGCATTCCCTCAGTAGCTAACAAAAATGCAATCTTTTTTACTTGGCTTTCTTATGATATCATTTACTTTCTATAATAGCAATTGCCTTTTTTAAAACATGGATTTCCACAGTATTCAATTTGCCAGTTTCCCCATATAGATGTAAATTTACTGAAATAGCTGTTCACAAAATCCAAAGCCCAAGGGTGGAGTCCTAAAAATAAATATATGTAGTTTAAGATCTTTTCTGTTCATACATGATAAGAAATCTGGTTCTCTTCTGGTGAGCCATAAAAGGGGAAGAACGGGAAAACCACAAACAAGCAAACAGAAAATAAAAATCTGTATCTTTTGCCCTGCCCCCTCAAAATTGCACGGATACTTCAATGCAACCACTTGGCTAAATGTTTCAAATGTTGGTTTTTCAAAGTATTTAGCCATATAAACTACCCTTTTGTTTCTGTTGGCTTCAAATGTTCCTAGGCTCATGAATTCTTCCTTACGTCTTATTATTCAAAAAAATACAGCCAACATTGCCTTTATGGAGCAAGAAAAACCTGAATATCATTTTCCAGTTAACTCTTCTGGATCTGCATGAAAGTGAAATCAGCAACAGCAATTTCAGGCCAGGTTTTCTAATCATTGCACCTAATCACTACCATTTTGAAGTATTTTACTTCCCAAGTAGTACCATAGAAAAATCTCTACAATCACCATGCAAACTCAAGTCACAAGAGCAGTGGAGCACATGCTCTAAAAATTTATAAAGGTCTACATACCCAAAAAAACCCAAGAAGCAGTAGGTGAAGCTTACTGCCGTACTGAATGCCACAGTCCCAGAAATATTTCAGACAGAAAGTTAAATCCTTCAAATCAAAAAAAAAAATGCTAAGTCAGACCTGATACTGATCTCCCACATTATTTCAGTGAATGTAGCCTTCATCGGCACTTCTGTGCTGTGCTTTTACACTCTCGCAAAAGGAAATATTATAATTGTCACGTTCTCAATCTTTAAAGTATTTTTTCAAGTCTTTTGTCCAGCTTCTCTAATCTGGGATACCAATGACTAAACAAGTGATTAATTTCCACTTTCATATTGTCCACTTACTTAACCTCGCACTCAGATGATGATTTTGTGACGTACCAATTTCCACAGCAGGTCGACGACTTCGCAGCCAACAGCTGTCAGCCACTGTCTAAACAAGTCCATGAAAAGGCTTTCCTTTCCTCCTCCCGAAGACTTTCCTTCCTGTTGTGGTCTTCAGGACCAGAAGAGTCAGCCAGGAGGAACTCCAGACAACTCCAAACAGGAACATATTTTCCCTTGCAAGCATCTAAGTTTCTCCACCCAAGCTGAGGAATGAACTCCGCAAGACAGCAGCGAAAATTTGCACGCGGCTATTTTTCTGAAGAAGTGCTGCCCGTCCCAACAACTCCTGGATGAATAAACAGTATTCAAACTACAAAACCATCAGCTTATGAGTTGACTCTTTAGTCAGAGCAATGTGATTTCTTCCAACTTTAAGGAATGTGACAGTAACAGCAAATCTGCCCTTGCTTGATAAGTGGCAGGCAATTCTCCATATAAGGTGAAAAATGCGCTAGTGCAGCTCATGCAACACTGCTAATTCCTTGCCTGTTCTCAATATTCAAGAACATAAATGAACATATAAATCAATTTTGTAAGTAAACCTTTTGCACGCTTATGGCTATAAACCATCGAGACCACNCTCAGCGCACAAGGAATTTTGAACTTAACCATTTAATCCCTTTTAAACACAGTGGGCATTTACACTTGGTATGTATATCACAGTAGCACATAAATTAACGTAAATCTGAGAGGTCCTGGCCCCGTTCAGTTCCTAAATTCCCTTTCTACTTCACCGTTCCCGGGTCATCCCGCGCATCCCAGCCCCTGACTAACAGGCTTGCTGCTGGCAGCCAGGAGAGCAGCCAGGAGGGGGCCGAGGAGGGGGCCGATGGCTGGGTGAAGCCCCGCACCCTGACACAGCCACCGGTCCCTCCTGCTGCACGTCCCCTAGGCTGATTCGCGGTGGAAGCACCAGGCTATTGGCACAGCGCTGCTGCTGCTGCTACTGTTCAGCATTTTTATCTTAGTTCTGATCATCCAACAATCTCTACGTAATAGCAACAGAAGAATAAGCAGCATTTAACTAGCTGTGCATTACAAGAAAATCACAGGCATTGCTCTCCAAGAGACCGACGGAGAGACTTCTATTGACTTTAACGAGCTCTACATCAGGCGGTAGCAGCAGAGAAAAACTACTTTATATGATCCCTTCCCCACAAAGCAAGTTATAGCATCTGCAAAAGATGTACCAGCCCTGGTCATGAAATCCACTTTGAAGTTAGACCCAAGCCCCAGCCCCCCTATTTCATTGTTTTTTTGCACAATGGTGTCAACACCATTATGAGTTATCTTCATGGTCTGACAAATCGTCCAATGAACCAGCTGGCACACCAATGGACTTCTTTTTTTCTTATTTTGAAGGAATGAAGTATCAATGGCCAATAGAGCATAAACGAGAGGAGATTCAGAAAAAGTCCCCAGGGGTCTTTGGGAAAACACTCAAAGCTGATGGGATTATCAGGGGACAGAAGACTTCCTAAAATTTCATTGGCAGTGGGGAGAAAAAACAAAAGGATTAATATAATTAAATGTGTTTTTTAAAAAAGAAAAAAAAATCCTGAAGTCCATGAACTACTCTGCAGAAGTTGTACGCTAGAAGTCAGTGACTTGTATGAAAGGCATAGAGAAGCTCACACACAGAGCACATACACATATGAAATGGGGGAGGGTACAGTAGGAGAAAAAGGCCATAATTTTCTTGAACCTTTACAAGAAGACATGGAAAATTTTGATTTAGTTCAGCCACAGAAATTTCTTTACATCAAAGACAGACCAGATGATAGCTTTAGATTGCCAGCCTTCCTAGTTTATCCACATTCAGCCAGCTTGTAATACTCCCAGGGCAAGAAAACGCAATGTGCTGGGAAGACATCATGGACTGCTTCATTGCTAGCATAAATGTACACTTCTATTGCATCATATACTTAACAGCCAAAAAGCGAACATGGCCAGGAAAAGAGAAACAGAACACATTAAATGTCCCAAACAATAGGGATGAAATGTGCAGTGGGCATGCGAGTTATGCTAGGCTTTCACAGCTTTGCCTATTGCATGTCCCATGAAGCTCAGGTGACCAGTCTGCAGACAGAGCACAACATACTGCAACGTCACAGCGATGAAGAAACTCAACAACCAGGGATGACCAGCTACAGTGACCTCTTCCGAGAGGTTTCTCTCCATCCATTACACAACAACAAACACCTTGTCGAAACTCTTCCACTTTTCTTATAAAACATGTTTTGTCTTATCGGAAGCACCAGCTTCATGCACCAGGCAGGTCTTCGGCCTCTCCCCGTGACAGTGCCCTGACACACACAAACTCTAGAACTGAGGGGGCTGAACATGAAGTAACAATAAATGTGTATTTACCAGCTAATTATCCTGCACTTGCCTAATCATGGTAATATTAAATCGCTCATGTTTGCCGACGGTGCTGTGACTAGCTTGTATTTAACTTTCTGCGTCTCAGCTCGCAGCTCTGTAAAATGACAGCACTGTGTGGTCTGCAGAGCCTGAATGAACAGCCACGGTCTGTGAGCCAGCCAGTCCCGCTCCTGCTGCTGGGCTACTTCACTGCTTACTGCTCAGAAATGTTTTGAAAACTTTGCATCCTATTATTGACCCTTTATTCCTCAGATGATTTCAACATTTAATCAATTCTAATTATTAAAACACTCAATCTAGCGCACCTAGTTACTTCTGAAGGGATTACTTTGCAACTTGACAAGTTTAGACTGATTTCTGAGATGTAACTTGCAGAACTCCACTTGAGGAAGTGCTAATGAATCCGCCAAGCCCCCGAAACAAAACAAAAAAGCCCAGCCTCTTTGACGAGATCATGCCGCATACACTTCACAACCTGTCTGTATTGCCATCTATGAAGCATTAAGAGCATATTTCGTAATTCAGAAATTTGCGCCCTCTAAGGTTTTGCCTTTCAGAAAAAGGTAAATACATAGTATAATATAGAACTGTTAAAACCCTGAAAAAGCAATGAAGAAGTTTGTACCAGACCCCATTCCAACCATTTGCAAAATTGACTTTAATACAAAGAGAGCCACTATCTTGGTGGTTTCAAAGAATCATAAAACTGCATGCAGCTTTAACAACAAATATCAAAAAATACATCCACAAACAAGAAAAGAAAGGATGCATCAGGAAAGCTTGACGGAACAGATTAACAGCTTTGGGAGATTATTATGTTCAATACGTTTCTGTGAAACAGACAGCAAAGAAGGGGTCTACTCTCATTACAGTACTTACTTGCCTGCAAAGTAAAATCAAACTGATCAACAACCACAAGAACAACAAAACACTCAAGGTGAAACGTGTTCCTTTTTGCAAAATAAGTATCAAAACAAATGGGATCGCTAAACTGGATAACAAGCTGATATTCTTCTGCCACTTGAGCTTTAAACCAGAGAGGCTAGTGAACATGGACACAATCCCAGGCACAAGCCTGCTACCACCTACTATCACTGGAAATTGTTGCATGCTTAACACTGGGTATATACTGGGCTCAGTGGAACAATCAATAGTTTCATTCAGCTAAAGCTGCTATTATAATTAAAAATATAAAAGGATGCATCACAAAAAGCAGTGTTGCCATGTGGACAGGCAGAGAGTGCCAACTTTCACTTGCTGAAGGATGATCGACTCAAAGGCTTCAGCACAGCAAAAACTTCAGGGAACTGGCGCCCTGCCTTCAGAGCAGTGACCTAGAGTCGAAAGCATCTCCTCCTATTCCAAATCAGCTAGGACACAAAATCCTTACCCACTAAAAAACTTCTCCAGAGGTTTCAGGCTGTCAGAGACTCTGTTTTGTTGACTTATTTTGCACAGCACCTCTTGCCTTGCCATGTAAAGTAGCACAGCCCATTAATTACTACTACGAGGCAGCAAAGCATCGCAATGATAAGCATCTGGATTTTAGGACTCAAATTACACCATTTGCTGTGAAAGAAAAAAAAATCAGAAGAATTAATTCTAAACATTATTTAATTCTTGCAGAATGACACTTTAAGCATGTTTACAGTCATTCACATCTAAGACTCGTTCTCATTTCCTGGAACCTCATCTGATCTAAATTCCATATGGAAGTTTTTAGTGGTATATGAAGATGAATACAAATTAACCACACTCCAATTCATTCAGATGAAATAAAACAGTAAATTTAGTAGCGATAAACTAGACCTGTCAAATTATATCTGAACTAACAAAAAAAAAATCTGACCTTTTTGTACAAATTTACACTGAATTAAGGCTCTATAATAGGTCCTTTAAGAGGCTAACTCTGACGTGGCTTAGTACAAACACGCTTCCAGTTGACTCACTTTTTATGCGGGGAATGCAAAAGGGAATGTCTATTATCCATGTGATAGCAAAGAGCTCACATGGCTAAACCACAAACTTGGAGCTTTTCAGGGTTTAGCGCTTAAAGCTTTGGAGATTATGGCCCCTACTGCAAAACCAGTCCAGAAAGCATGGCAGGAACCAGGATAAGATACAGTAGAGGGAACTTTTGCTGTACCTTTACTGACACGGCTCCCCGATAAACTTCCTGTGAACTTTTGAGGACATCATTTAATCATTCCTATCATTTTCTCTGCAAGATTTATATACTATATATACCTATAAGTATTGTAAATGTGTGTATATCAATAATACGTACAATAACATACACACAATTAAACGCCAGTAACGAATGGAAAAGCTTTACTTAAAACAATGATGAATAAATTATCAACAATACTTCGTACTGTAACACTAAGTGCAATACGGTAAACAATGTATTACGAATTCAGCTTCTACTACCAACCAACCTCAACTACAGCAATTCTACAAAGAAATCCATAGAAATGAATGCAAAAAGCCATCAGCAAAACATAAAAGTTCCCCATTAAAAAAGTCTTTGGCTAAGGAAGAGAACTGCACACTTCCTACCTCAAGAGGATACAGAGAATACAAGTGAACAAAAAGTTAATGTCAAGCTCCCATCCTGAGATCCAAAACCAGTTAGCTCCACACGGGTGCTTGAAGTATTTACCAAACATGTTTAATTTGGGAGACTGTCTTCCCTAAAACACAGAAGCCCCAGTGAAACACGAAATACTGCAAGAAATAGAAACGATGTCAGCATGTGGATCAGAGGAAACAAAAAACTGCTCCAAACCAAAGTAAGTTTTTTTTTAAAAGAAACAAAATGTTTAAATGGGCTTACTGGTTCAGCACAGCTCAGAAACTGGAAAAAATCTTTTATTATGATCTTATGCTGGGGAAAAAAAAGTAGTAAAAGATAAATATTTTAAATAACCCGGACACTTTTTGTGAAGATTCAGCCCTATTTGTTACTCTTCATAGCTGTCAGGCTGAATGTCTTAAATTCTACACCAGTTTTATGCAAGTAAGGAGCAGCTGCTGATTAAGAACTGTCTCAGTCTGAATTCAGTGAATGGCAATTAGTATCTCCTCTCCTGTACAACTGAGATTCAACATTAACAAAGTGCAAGAGGACAAAAGTAATTGACTACAGGCAAATTTGAAAGCAGCAATAAAAGCCACCCTTTACACTTGTTCTTAGCCCTTAACACACACTGCCATTTACAATACCAGGTTTAGTGAATGATCTGTCAGTACTGGCCTTGGGTGACACCCTCTCCACACAGATAACTGTGCACGGGGAGATCTTGAGGGACATGTTCTCCAGTAAAAGTGTTGGCTCAGAGATTTGACAGCGACAATTCATCACAGATATTTTCACCCCAAGGATTATACCAACAAAAACCCAAATGTTTTATGGTGCTAAACCCCCTGTGTATCATTTCAGGAAACATTTCATCATAACTACATCGCTGACGGCCAAATACAGCAGCCAAGCCTCATCCTGCCAGCGGAGGGCTGCCTCCCAGCAATGCATATTCTGATGCCCTAAATTTACGCATCTCTAGGGACAGGGCTCCCATCCTTTCTCCAAAGAAATGCTCTACTACTTACGAGATGTGACTGCAGAGACGATCTTCTTTTTATTCAGATTAAACTTGCTACTAAGCTTACTACTTCCAACTTTTACCATTCATAATACCTCGCAGCATCTTAAGTATCTGCCCCTTCCGCACAAGGATTATACCTTTCAGGTACGGCGACCGGTATGTTAGCCCTCTCCTCACCACCGTTGAGCTAAGCTACCCCACGTTCACATCCTCGTTTACTCCACTTGAATCAGCCTTCAGTATGCAACCATTGTTACTCCTACAAACTCTCTCCAAAACACACACAATGTCCTAAGCACCATAAATTTTTAGACTGCTGTGAACTGCCTGATTTGTTAATTATATCCCTTCTAACTGCTGTGGTGCCCAGACCTGAAGGCAATAGTCCAGACCAGCAGTGTTATCCCCTCCTCAATTTCTGTAACTCAATTTCTGGTGGTCAGTCTATGTTCCCATAAAACACTAGTCTGCCATGCAAGAACATTCCACGTCTCTACAACCACAACCGCCACTCCCTGTGCCTGATCCCATCTTCTCCTTCCTCCAGTTATTCTCAATTTCAGCAGTACGCCTCAAAGTCAGCTCTGTCTCTTTAACACTTCAATCGTCCTGAAGCATTTGCAGAGCATCTTGAACCATTTACAAGTACCAATCTTTTTCCTCATCCCTCTCCAGAGTGATCTCGCACTACTTTTGAAGAACACACTGGAGACCATCAGATGCATCTCTCCTCCATTAACGTGGAGGGCAACCAGCGCCAAGCGCTGGGGACACACACAAAGGCTCTCTCGAAACCTTGTCTGAAACACTTACTGATGCCACAAAATTAATAAAATCTTTTCCATTACCAGCAGCAACAGGCGAAATCCAAGGCAGCAAAAAGGATCTGTGGCTTTATAATACGCCACTCAAAATATCTGCTGATGGTCATAAGACAGAAAGAATAAGCCAAAAAAACTGTATGATGTAGTCAGTTGGCAACTGGGGAAAATCACACACAAAATGAAATGCGTTCAGCACTGTAAAAGCAGGGCTGTGGGAAATTGTTGGTTCTCCGTATAAGGATCCAATATTTTTTCAATTTGCCAGCATAGCATAAAGCACATAAAATCTTAAAGTAAAATTTTAAATGTTAACCACGAAGAACACCTTTTACAATATTTCTTAAGAATGTTAATTGTGTACATCCAGGAGTCCCGACTTTATAATTTGCAGCCAGCCTAAACGAAAAATACGAATTTTTAAATTCTCCATATAAAAAGTCAACCACCTTTTTAATTGAGAGTTAGAAAAGCGTAATTGAAAATTACTAACCTCAACATTCTCATTAGTGACAAATTCTAACCCCAGTTAAACACAGCCTTAACAGGATTAAAGCGGCATGCAGGATGATGTGTGCAGCCCTGGTATGTATGGAAAGCCAAAGAAAAATCTGGATCCACACGTAGAGCAGGGGTCAGACAGAAAGCTCTGGGGGCAGCGACAGCTCGGTGCCCAAGATGCATACGCACCCTTCCCAGTACCTCCCTCCATTGCTGGAGCTACGGATGCTGCTCACGGTCACCCTCAGGACCACCAGCGCTGGGAGCGTGCCCCACCACCGCATGGACACACCACTCCTGGGCCTAGGAGCTGTAAGGCCACCCAAGCTCCCAGGAGAAGGGAGCAGGCAACGGCACACCACGCACCTCACAACAAGGCGCTTCGCAGAGCACAGCCGCCCTTTTCACTTTTTTAATGGTCCCCCGCTGCACACAGCTCTTCAATAAACCAGCAGTTCGGTCCACCACAGCTACAGAAATTGCACGTACAGGTAGGCAGGACCTAGGCTGAGTTTCATGGTCTCCAGGTCCTTCCATGAGCATCAAAATCATTGAGCATGAGATTTTCTATTGATCACATGCCACTGGCTGCACATCTAAAGAGGCTCAGGAGGGTAAATAACTTTTTTCCAAGTCAATTGTAAATTGGCTTCCTAAATTGTCTCCAGATCCTTTCCAGACAGCAGAATGGAAATAATTAGAGGTGGTTGGAAAATGGAATTTTTGTCCTGCGGGGAAAGTCTGATAGTCCTGTACTTATTTTTATCCTGACACAGGCCAAAGTGTAAAAGCTTTAAAATATTTAGTAAAGCAAAGTACCACAGGGTATTCTGGTATATACTGAAACAGCCTCCTGAACACACTTTGACCTATTTTGCTGCTAAAGAAGTCGTCAAACAGAAGACACCTTGAACTCGATTGCCCCCATGCCAACGGGGGGTGAGGGGTAGACCCAACATGCGCTGCCATACACGAGCACACCGGGGGGCTGGGAGGCAGGGAAGCCTCGGGAGGAGGGAGCTGGCCAGGGAAGCTCTCCATGCTTGAGGGTGACCTGCAGCACGAGGAAAGGGCGAACGGCCCCATTTTCTAAGGGCCAGACAGGGGTCTGGCCTGGTGGCCATCCCAGCAGCACTGAAGGGTGTTAGGGGTTACATGAAGGGCATCTCCCAGATTTGGCAGTGCACCCCCGGTGTGGCACAGTGCTGGGCTGTTCCCCAGCCCCATCATGCAAAGTCAAGCCCAAAGCCTGGGAAGAAGCCAGGCCACCACAGCAACTCCCAACGGACAAAGCTGCTCTCCTCCGGTACGGGGAGAAGCCCAAGTCATGCACATTGACTTGGAGAACCAGGGGAAGGTGGCGTTGCCTGGGCAAGGCTGACAGGGCCAGGGTGGCTTTCCTACCTCAGGCAGTGGGGCGCAGGAGCCTGCACCTCCACCTCGATAGCACCTCCCCAACCCAACGCAGCTGGTGCAAGGATGGCTGACCCATTTCTCACATGCACACACCACCAGCCCACATAAATGACTTGGTTTCCTCCTTGAGATCCTTTCTGCCCCGCAAGACCCTGTGGTAGTCACCAGCACTGTTGAGACAAGCTCTCCACCCACGTCCTCCTCTCACTCTGGGTGGGAGACAGGAGGACAGTGGGAACCCCATTTACTAACCACTCCTTTCTTAATCTTCTGAAGACAAATTTATGTAACATGTTCTGGAGGTTTGAGTAAGGAGGTTCCCCTCATTCTAAAACAAACCTTTGTTTCAGCCAGAAGGGGTTCATCCCAACATTTCCTGCTGCTTACTGTGCAGGCAATACTCGCCCACCAGCCGCATATACAGATTTCTCCACAGAGAGTACTCCCAGAGGTGGGTGCTGAGATGCCATGTGGAAATGTGCAGAGAAGTGATCTGTAAAAATTGTACACAAACTTTGAACATGAGTAGAGGGGGATATTCACCCTCAACACCTCTCAGGGAGAGGAAGAGCACATCTTCCCTCCTGTTCTCCACATATGGCACAATGCCTTCTGCTGCCTAACCAGAGATACACTGTTGAACTGAGGACCCAGATAACTAAGTAGAACTCTTTCTTCCTGACACTGTGGAGATGGCTGCTTTGTCCAAGTCATCCAAGTCAGATGCCTTATGGGAAAACCTTCAGTGCCATCACTCTTTAGCTGACAGAGCCATGGAAATCCTGAGCAGATGCGAATTCTGCATCATCTGATCCTTGGCTTCAGCAAAATGCCCTTGACTAGTACTCCTGATGAGGATGACACCTCTGTCTGTAACTTGCTCTAAGCCACCTTTACCTCAATGCAGCTTTCCACTGTACAGCCAAGGGGGTCTCCTTGGCACCTCTTCCTCTTCAGGTCATGTGGCAACCGTTCCCAGAGGAACCTGCAGCATGCCGTCCAAGCACAGCTGAAGCAGACAGAGCCTGAAGCACAAAATGGCTAGACACGACGCCAGAAAACAACATTTCTACCATTGTCTCTTTCTCCAAAAGCTCCTCCAAGCCAGACCAAGGTAGCGGGGGAGACAAAGGAGCCCTCGGCTGCAGATGGGGAAGGGAGTGATCGCATTGGTTCAAAAGCTTCGCTTCTCCTAACCTTCCCACATGGAATCGCTGCTTCCAAGCAGCTTTATGCTGAAGACTGCTGAGTCTACGAGTACAGGGCTCAAAAAAGAAGATTCGATGAAGAAGGTGAAACACCATCCAGACAAGGTCTTCTGGTGTTTTGGACTTAGATGGCCACCAAATCAGGAAATAATTGCTTCCTCCTTTAATATTTCTACACAGTAAAGCAACCTTTACAAGACTAAAAAAAAAAAAACCAAAATCAATTAACAAAGGCAGTCAAAGAGAGGCAAGATACCAAACGGTGCCACTTTCCTTTCATCAACGATGCAGATTCTCAGGATATGTCTATAGGTTATAAAGCCGACAGGTTCAAACTTGTTCTGAACAGACACAAGCAATCCCTGCCCACACTCAGAGATAACCAAAAGCCTTTTGAACACTTAGCATGGCTCTGGGCCAAGCTAATAAACTCTTCTGAGCCGCAGGGACATCACCTTTAGCTCTGTGCCATTACCTTGGGCTTGGCACATGTTGGCAATGTTCAGTGCTTCGTGCTGGCTCGAAACATGGGCAGAGTTCACTCCTGGCTGCCTTCCCTGCAACATGCAGGCAGAGCTGCCATCACGCTCACAGCTTTGTCTTCAAGCCTTGACTTCAATGTTGGGGACATTCATACCCATTACCTGCATCATCAATCTAATAAAAAAACTTTCAGGCCAGTTTTTGACTCAAGTGTCAATGTTTTGGCACAGAAACAAAATTCTCACTTGAACGGAATGAAAGCTGTTGAAATGAGAGTCTAACTAAACCAACACACTTGACTTTAGCTTTGAATTACACTTGTTTTACAACAGTTATTCTATTGAAAATTAGGAATTTACACATTTTTGTGAGGCTTCTTAAACAAAACGGCATTTTTATTTAAGTTTTTTTCAAAAAAAATACTTCCTCAACCCTCCAAACAGCACGTTTGTTTAGTGAGTTGGGTGGGGGAGCAGAAGAGGGGACGATGAGACTTACATTGTGTTTACAGTGGGTAGAGCTGCCAGGCTTCCATCCAGCTTTAAGACTTACAGCCTCTGAAAGCCCCTGTGTCTGGTCTTTGACTCAAAAATGACATCTCTACAGACAGACAGAGGGGTACGGCGCTGTAAAACCAAAGCATATTTTCTTAACACTGCTCCAGAAATATCCTCTGCTAAACGTGTAACAGATGCATGTTCCTCATTAAAAAAGTGTTGCTATACATTATGTCTTGGCTGTAGACAGATTCTGGCAAAGCCTGATACACTGTGGACATATAATTCATGTGTATAGTATGTGAACTCTGTACCCTGTTTCTCAACCTGCTGAGGTCCTGTTGTGGAACTTGGGCCATGGAACTGGGAGTGAAGGGAGAAAGCAGATAGACATGGAGGACCAGTGTTAGGCTGATGCTGTAACTGAAAAAACAACAAAGCTATTGGACATATTTTTCCCGACACCATCCCCAGGCACCCAGCTTTTATTCCTACATGTGTCGTGAACTGGAAAAGCACCAATTCCGGCTACCTTTCTCTGAGAGGAAAAAGAAATCATCACTTCACGGTGACTGTTTTGTTCCTTGAGTCATCTCTCACCTTTTGTTGAAATTTAACTTTTGATTTCTTGGAAAGGTAGGTCCTAATGATGAATTACAATATTTTTTTGACCAATTGGTGCTTAAAACCAGCCCATGCTAATCATAGCTTTATAATCCACAGGGAGACCCTCAGTTTTATTCCTCGCCTGGTATTCAGACTTCCATTTAATTACTGGTTGCTTAGATTTATGGGCAGATTTGCTAAAAACAGTGACTCTCTGTGTGCAGACAATAACCTTTTGATGGGTATGCTAGTAAAACTGAAATTCCTGTGTAAACAGGACCAAATTTTAAAAGTAGCTGGTGTAGCTCTCTAATGAAATTGGCAGCACTGTGTGGATACTTTGTCTTTGAGAATGCTAAATGGTGCATAGCCAGCATTTGCTCCATAAACTGTCAAACAAGAGAACCGCAACTGTTCGGTGATTTGTTTTTGTAATGTAGTTCTCCACTATGGGAAATATTTTTTCCATGACCAAATGTAGAACCTGTCAGGATCCAAAAGAAATAGAGGGGAGAAAGATGATGTCTAGAAGGTATCTCCCAAGAGAGAAAAAAAAGGTGAAGGAAAACACTTCTCAAAGACCCAGGTTTGGCAGTGTTATGAAAAAGGACAATGCTCAGGAAAGAATTACTTAAAGGATGCTATCATTAATAGCTGAGCATCAATTACGCTACTAGAACACTCAAATCTTTCTTTTCCTTTATTAGGCAGTAGTGATGAGAACGTTCTTGCGTACCTCAACAAGAAGATTAAACAACAATACCTGCATCTGGTAACTTTCTTCTGAGGGACTTGTACTACCTTACAGAATGCAGGAGACTTCATCACCTTAGAAAGGTAGAAAATACTAATACCCTCCTTTCGTTACTGAAGAAACAAACACTCTACAACTAAGTGATACCGGAGCTATGCCTCAGCAAATAAAGCAGTACATAAGAAATGGTCCCAGGTTTCCTATTTTGTTCTATATTTCTTTCATCATTTCATTGCAGTTTTAGGTTATGTCAGTACCACAGACAACAACAACAACAAAATGTAGTTTTCTTCATAACAACAGAGGGTAGGTAAAAAGATAAAGTCTACTACCGATGAAAGGATGCCCCCAAGTCAGAGTTTTAAAAGCAACCGATATGGACTGATGTTATTTCAGACAGGTGCTCTGATGAAGTCTCTCTCTCATGAAGTCTCTCTCTCAATAATGGAAAAAGCAGCAAAGCTCTCCTTTTTCCTACTTCTATTTGGACCAGACAGAAAGAAAGAAAAAAATCAAACACAGATTTCATCATCCGAATTGAAACCTCATCTGACCTGGTCCTTAGGAAGACACATTGCATTTAAGTATTTGTGATGGCTCTTACGAGGCTGATTCTGGAGAAGTAATCAGATACATAATATTTTTACTGGGGTTCAAGCATCCACAATACCCAGTAAAATAATCAAGACAAGCCTGAGCAGACTGCAAGACTCCTCTGTACATGTAGATACTTCCCAATGGAGCAATTGTAGCTGTTAATCGGGCCCTCCTGCTATCTATTGCACATCTTCAAGCGGCTAATATGACAGTTAGTTGCTCATTACCCTACAATTTCCCTGCCTGCTGCCAGCCTAGGAACTGGTTGTTCTTAAGAAGAGCAAAGGTAGGACAAGACTACTGCGAGGAATTTAACAATACGCCAACTGCAACAAATCTGCTCAACAAGAAGGGATTGTCAACACACACCAGTAGCCTACACTGCGATTGCCAAGAAGCAAAGTTCACATCACTTTATGTCCCTGAAATGTCAACTCAATTGTAAATTTAAAAGTAATAGTTTTATCACTTTGCCAGTCATAAGACGAATCTTGATAATCTTGTGTTGACCTTGACCTGGCTTGAGACAAGTAAGTCACCAATGCAGAGAAGACAAGAATCCTACAGAGTAATTACAAAAAATAAAAATCACAGCCATGATATGACATGCTAAAACCCTGTTCAATCCCTATTACCAATTGCAACCTATATTATCCTTGGGGGATACTTCCAGATTAAGCTGCCTGATTAAGCTGCCTGCTAGCAGCATCTTCTTTCATATAACATCCAATGCATTACTGGCATTACATAAATAGATAAACCCAACAGACAAGAAAGCATTGTGAGTGTTGTGCAGATATTTCCCCTTATTGCTGTTAACTGCCTGATTGTGATACAACTTAAAAATCGTCCCCTAATTCAGAACTCCACGAGCCTAATGCATTCAGTTAAGGCTATTTTATTTTTTTTTACTTGCAGCAACAAAAGTGATGCTCTCACCAATTAAAAAATACCAAGGGAGGGGAAAGATTCATAGCAACACCATGACCATGAGGTCATGAAAACCCCCACAAAAAAGGAGTTTTTAAAAAAAAAAAGTCAACATGAGTAATTAAACTATTTAAAAAAAAAAGAAAAAACCACAACCTTATAATTATTTATAACAACTTAGCTTTTCAGGTGCTATTTGTGCTTTGTGATATTGAAAAAGCATAATAGCACTTAGCACCATTTAACATTTTTCCATATAAGACTAATTTTATAGGTACGGTACACCAAACAGGGACCACAGTTATGTGGATAAATACCTACGCTGAAATTACTGTTGTCAGTTGACACTGATTTATTTTGACAGTGAAAATGAATCTTAAACAAGCAGCACCATATCTGTTCCACCATCGGTTTCTGGCTTTAGCACCAGTACTATTACAGCTGGAACTTCAAAGCCTGCATGCAAAAAGTGCAATGCAGTTAAATGAACAAACATGCTTCTACAGAAATAACTAACTCCCGTCATTTTTGAGAATCAAAGTGTTAGAAAAACTCACTGGACTTTCGGCGACGAAATGTCCTCTTGCATGCATGAATACAGCAGGCTAGGAATTTCCTTCCCTTTTTTGGCACTTTCCTCAAAAGCTGATGCTGAGCTGAAGACAACATGGAAAATAAAAAGTAGTGGCAGGCATCTCCCACATACCCTATTCTTCCACCAGCCAGCTGAATATGATGGACAACGAGAGAGCACTACAGAGTCAGACGATACATTCTCTTGGTAACAGGAACCAAGAGCTCATGGAAGGGGAATCCCTTCGAACCGGGTCCAATTCTGCCTCCTGGTGAGCAGTGGGATGGAGGTGAACATCAGCCTGCACGCATCTTGAACGGAAGAAGCGTGAGGATCAAATTAATAAAACCCCTTGTACCACGATGAGTATAACTTTAGAAAACTCACATTCAGACCAAGTCAAACCCAACACAAGCATGTATTCACTGATGATTTCAACTTAATTAGTTTGGACCGAAACACCCGAAACTAAGCAACGTTACTTATCTGAAAACTTGAACAACTTTAAGCAAATATTTCCCCCCCTGAGATCTGATAAAGGGGAATATACACAAAATATTTTAGTTCAAATAAAACATTCCTGTTGGTTTAAAGCCACAGAAAAAAGGTAAATCATTTTAACAGTTTCTTTTTTCAAACAAGATGCCTTGCAGTCAGTTGGTAAAGCTTGAAAGCTTATAATTACTTAACAAGCTTTGTATTCCAAACAACGGTATCTTAATGGTTCAAGTTTCTCTTCTTTCTGCTGTCGTATGTACAATGATCACACTAGTTAATTACAGGGAGTTAATGCTGCCAAATATCTCATGCTAAAATTGTGATATAGTTCTATTAGAAATCACGATGATTACACGCTAATCATTGGTACCACTACCACGTCAAAGCGCAGCCTCTCTGTATGGGCAGGTCGCTTCTATGGGCAGTCAAGATAAAATTTGCACCAGCTGGCCTAAAGGCATGCCCTGTGGCGGGAGGATGGCTGCACCAACACCAGCTCCCAGTCCAGCTCTTTCCGCAGTAGACTGGTTTCTTGAACTAGAATGAGAGGTGAAAAGTCCTGGTTTTTATAGAGCTGCATTTAGTGTTTCCTTTCAAAAGCTGTTTTATCAATATTGTGGTGCTTCATAAAGGAAACTAATTCCGCATATGGTTAATGCACATAAACATGCCTCCTGCCTCTTAAGAGATATAGTTTTCAAGAGCATTTTCAAGTGACTGGTATCAAAACAAATCAGCAATTTAAAACTTTACAGCATCAACTGAAGAAGATATTTTGGCATGGAAATATCCAAACTCTTCAGTGTCCCCGCAGAACACGTCTATAACTCATTTTTATACTCAGAGAAGATGCACAGAGTCTTTCGAACGACGATGATGCAATTCAAATGATTTAATTAGAATAATATGCTCTAGTCCTTGGCCACTCTCTCGCTATAAAGTAGGAATTTCCTCTGGGCAGGCACTGCACACACGCCAAGCTGCGACTGCTTTTCCCAGCTCCAAAAAAACGTAGTCTTCCTTCCCAGTCCTGCGAGACACCAGAAGGGTCTGCTAGCTTCTTTGAGATGTTTCCTTTCTTCTCTAAGTCTAAATCCATCCTACCAGTACAAGGAAAACAGAAGTAGTTGTTACCATGATACAGAGTTCAAAACACTAATAAGAGCTACTGAACAGCATGCACATTTCCAAGACCTTCTGATTTACTTTTTGGATCAAAACTAGAAGTTCGTTTCTCCTCCCAAGATGGTTTATCGTTTTTTAATTAAGAAACTTTAAAATCCGAATCTCTCTTTTTCTGGGGAAGGCATGGAAGAAAAAGACAAGATAAACCCTATTGTCACCCCGAATTTATCTCAAACCCTATACTTTGTAAAGATTTGTTTCTCTAAAACCCAATATCAATTAAAAAAATGTATTTTTTTCATTACAGTAGAAAACTATTTTATACAAGTTTTTCTCTATATTGCTTAAATACTGAAAGTGACAAAGTCAAATTCAACTTATTCCACATCCAAAAAGCAGTAGGGAAGAAAAATAAGCAGCAAGAACAGTTTTCCTGCTTTTAATTTTTATTAATGATTCAGAGAAATTAATTTCTTTACACATACGAGAAACAGTTGCTGACTTCAGTAAGCAACAAAATTCTGCAACTGACTTCAGCGGAGCCCCAATTAATAACCTCAAAGAGACCATTTGTCTTCTCCTTCCTAACTGAAGATAAGAAGTTCACTTCTAAATTGCATCGCAGAGACATTTGACTAAAACTATTTTCCTCCAGGCAAAAAGTAAACATCTATAAACATTTTATACTAACACTGCAAAGCAAAAAAACAGACTAAGCACTATTAATGTGAACTTTTTTTTTCCCTTCATTGCATTTATAAGAAACAGGCAGCGATGCACGCCACGAGGCTGGGATCTAATCAGACACAGTAAGGCCCTGTCTAGACAGGCAAAAGTTATCACAGTCAGTTAGCGTGGTTGAAGAACGCCACTAAGATGCAGGCCAGCAAGTAGGAAACCACACCAGCCAACAATGTGGCACGACCAGGCGACAGGACAGCCACGGGGCCTCCCAGTACCTTCCAGACCAAGGCTCTCCTCGGATCGTTGGCGCGCTGGCATGTCGCAGCAGGGTTTATTCATCACCGCCGAGTCTGACAGACTACTGACACGTGAGCAGTGGGCGACTGCATAACCCCTTGGCTCTCTGACCCAGCCAAAGCATCACACAGGGAAAAGGAGCTCTCAGGTGAGCAAAGAGGAGCCAGAGTGTTATTCCGCAATGCTGTGCCCAGGCACGAGCTGCCCCAGTCCCAACAGCAAGGTACTGAGTGCCCACAACAGAGAAGACACTGTTCACTCGGCAGGTGAACACCTGGTGAGGGTTTTATTCTCACCTTTCATCCCTTGGGATGATACCACTTCTGTTTGCAGAGAAACATGCTTCCCTGATGTTTGGGATATAAGCACATGCATCCTAGAAATAAGAAACCCTATACTAAAGAAGAAAGAAAAACCAAACTAGACAGATCATGAAAGGAATGAAAAATTAATTAAAAGATGAGTGATGATAAGAATTACATCTAACACAAAGCAAACTTGCTTCCTTTGCTGTGATCTTCCCCATGACCTCAAAACTTTTAAGGCTTCTCAGTATCACCTACTGGCCTTGCAAACTGCGTATCACAGCACATTTGATTCAGTTGCAAATGTGATAAAACAACACACGCAACCTATTTATTACTCTTACTTTACTACTCTTTTTCAAATAATTGATTTGAAAATTAAGATGGACAGACACAATTCTACAGAGAGAAAGGAAGCAGTGAGATCACTTAGGAAATCGTTATCTCAACGTCTACGGACAATAGGTGCACTTCTAAATCTAGACGCTCCAACATTTAATCACAGTCCACAAGAAACAGAAACAAAGCCCAGAAAAGTGCTCATATTTTAATTACCACCAACAGTAAAACCTATTTTCAGCTACGCTACCCCAAGAAATGAACTACTAGCTTTACAATTGCTATTAAAGGCCTCACAAGCCATTTGCTGAAGAGGAGCAAGCATATACTTCTGCGGTTACACAATACGACACATACGCTTTTGGGAGGGGAGAGGAAGCTATAAACTATCCACAATCCACCAGGGAAAATCTTCCGTCTTTGAATCCAAACCAGGCTTCATAATAAATTCCTTCGCTATTGTGTTATATAATCTCGTTGGTAGCATTTGTCCAAACTTTTCCAGTGCATTACTTTGTGTCGCTACAATTTATCTTACAGAAGCGGGGGGGAAAGTCCCATAGAATCTGAGAGTATACACAGAAATACTTGCAACTTCTCTCTTCCATTATCATGATATTATTATTGTTGTTCCATTTTCAGAAGCAACGCACTTCACTTTGGCACCATCAGAACCTCACCTTTGGCTTTAAACGGTACAGCAACCTGCCAATCTATACGGGTGTTCCACGGCAGCATGAAGGATCTTGATCAATGTGCCTATGCACTACCAAACGCAAAATCCGAGTTGAATCTGTCACTGCCAGCGCGAGCAGACAGCGCGGGGAGCTCACTAGTGCACAGTTTGCGGGCAGGGCACCCCCACCACCCTCTGCAGGCATCTCACTGAAGGGGATTCAGGGAGGTCTTCAGCGGTGCTTGGTGGCAACACCATCAGCAGCTCAGATCTGGCTAACAAACGCAGATTTTGGAAGCACATCTGCTATGAAAAACAACCAACCAGCCGACAGTCCTTTGACCAACTCACAGTCAGCCCCACGAAGAGCTGCACCACGACCCAAGGGGAAGAGTGCTCAAACACCACAAATCAATACCGCCAAGCTCTGTATGCAAACCCATGGCCTACCTCCCTTTTGCAGGCAACAAGTAATGAGAACTAATTATCATTTGCACTTGCAGCAACAGTTATTACTTCCAGACAGTCAGAACACTTACAGCAGGGATCTAACATGAGACAGTGAGTGCTCCCCAGGACCTGAGCACCAAACGAGTACCTTTCGCCAGCTTTTCAAGGGACTGCAAGAAGGGGAATGGAAGGAGCAACTGCACTATCAACATCATCTGAAACTACACTGTCACCAAAAGGAGGGGAGCACCCTCCATCTCTGGTCGTGGATTTCCACCTCCTCCTGCCTTTTGGCCATGCTATCACAAGTGTTGAAACAGGAGCGGTTCAGTCAGCGTACTGATGGGTTTTTTCACTTGTGAAAACTAGTTTTCAGCCTGATCAGTGAGCTGATCTGACTCACACCCACCAGAGCCAGCGCAAGCGACATGTTGGGATGGTGTAAACCAGGAAGCGAAATGTGGGATTCCCGACCTTCAGCTGGAGCAAAGACTTTGCTGCCCTACACTGTGAAAAAGTTCCTACTTTTCAGCCAGCTCTAGGACAGAGAAACACATGTGGCTTATTCCACCCAGTGGATCAGCACCCACTGCTGCCACAAGCCCATGTGATAATTAACTTATTACTACAAGTGTCATGACAGCCTGTAAAACTTCTGGCTCATCCTGCACATTAAGTGCCAGACAGACACATTGCGAAGAACACCGAAAACCTATAAGAGCTTACAAACTCACACACTTATTATAAAACCCCACACGCCGTGCTATCTACAGCGTTTACTGTTGTCCAAAGCAACCATTATGCAAACACTTGGGCACTTGCTTAATTTTTCTCTTGCAAACTACTCCATTACACTTAATGGATTAATTTGCAGAGGCTCATTTTCACCCAGGGAGGGAAGGCTCCGGAGGCTACACGCAGAATCCATGGACAGGCTCCCAGGGGAGGTAGGGAGGGGGAGAGGCAGCTGGGAGCACCTACAGCCACACTGCAGCTCCCCGAGCAGTTTTGGCAGCGATACCAAGTTTTGCCAGCTCAAAAAAGCAGTCCTACCTTCCCCACACCCTCTTCCCTCTTCTCTCACCCCCCAGTGAACCAAACCATGGAACAGATCCAGGTTAAAATTAAATCTGGGTTTCGCTCAGTGCCCGGATCCAGTTCACCGCAGGGCAGCACAAGCGTTCATGCCGGTACGAACGGGGAAAAGAGGCAGAGGGTGGCAGGGGCTGCCAGGGCAACACCAGGTTATGCCAGTTTAAACCACCCAAACTACAACCGTGCCCCGACGCTGTAGTTTCAGCCCTGCTACACTCATCTGACCCTCACTGACAGTGGAGCCATAAGGGTGGTCCTTCCCTTCCTCTCCCCACGGCACTGGGGCTCAGCAGCTCTCCCAGACCCTCCTCTGGGAAGCCTTAAAGCTGCAAAAAAACTCCTGCAAAAAAACCCTCTGGGGCTGGGTTAGGTTTTTGCTACATTGGCTGCCGGATCCAACCTTCCACATGGTCAGATGAACCAGCGTCAGGGAGAGGGTGCAGCAGGGCCACAGCAGCTCATCCAAGCGCAACAGCATCCAGAGCAAGATGTCCACATTTCCCCCAGCTGCAGAGAGCAAGCCTCTCCAGGACCAGCCGATGCCTCCCACGGGGGCCGGTCACAGAAGCAAACCCAAATACACTGAGGAATATTTGCAAGAGCGTAAGTTTCCCTCTTGCCAAAAACATAAAAGCGTATTACTGCAAGTTAGATAAAAAAAGGTCATACAAAGTACTGGTTTCCTTTCACATTCTTTGCTATTACAAAGATCCCAGCGGATCCAGTGGGATTTTCTTGTATGGTTTTACCAAAAGCTGATTATAAAAAATGACCATTAACCCCGCTGTTAACTTAAAACGTTAAATTAATTTCAGTGGGAGCTCTGGGATGTGTCGGGAACCCAGCGCGGCACCCCTGGATTCACGCGCGCAGCACTCTCGGGAAACGACGAGAGCCCTGCAGACAATTGAAAAAAGGCAAAATTTACTCCGACGTTGTTAAAACTCGGTAAAAAAACCACCGGACCGCCTTCGCCAGACCCGAAACTCCCTCCGCAAACCGGGGCCCTCCGCAACTGTCACCGCTCGATACGCTGTTTCCCCTTTCTACCTCTCACCCTGAAAGCCACACAGACACACGCACAACCGCCTTCAAACCAAGAGCCGCCGCAGCAAATCTTTGAATTTCGGCGAAATTTTGACCCGCGTCTCCTCCGAACCGCCGAGCCCCGCGGTGCCGGAGCGGGGCTGCCCGGTCCCCACGCCCGTGGCAGCTGCCGGACCCGCCGCGGGGGGGACCCCGGCTC
>Ga0065711_1031658_pt1 | contig 29074 bp, 13 predicted proteins | sample Hoacrofraction12_FD_59098 | JGI IMG/M metagenome (GOLD analysis project Ga0065711, IMG submission 59098) | Hoatzin crop microbial communities from Cojedes, Venezuela - Epithelial fraction 12 v2 (version 2) | ecosystem: Host-associated > Birds > Digestive system > Esophagus > Crop | place... | reverse complement strand
TTTCTGCCTGTTTCTTTTCATTCTCCTCCGCACGCCGGCGGGGGGAGGGGCGGCCACGTGGCGCTTTTGTTGCCGGCGGCAGCCGAAACCAAGACATTTATTTAAGCATAGCTCGATTTCCTCAAACAGCAACAGCCAAATCCTTCTGTTTAGCAGGTGACCACTGATTTGTCAATAGCCAGATCAACATAGATAGCAATTAAAAGCACAAATAATTCATAACAGTTTATGTTTCTGTGTACAGATACACCAAAATTTCAGTCTCTGAAAGCCTTCAATTTTTGAAATTCTCCAAATCAACATTTAAATATAGATTAAATAGTAAAAAAAAAAAAAAATTCCTTAGGCACACATATCTAAAACACAAAAGTAAAATTACTCCTCTCAAAAACTGTGACAAAGCTATGTGTTCATAGGACTCCCTGTAATCAGAGAAGCTGATGGTACTTTAAAACTCCTGTAGACTTTGCAATAACAAACCTGAAAATCAGAGTATTGAAGCCTCCCTGTTTGAAGGACATCAGCTATTTCTTCTTTTTAAAAGCTTCTGATTACAGTCAAAGTTTTATTTTACAATTATCTTTTACATTTTTCTTTTAAATTTTAAAGCAGCATTTGATACATTTAAGATAAATGTAAGCAAAGTACTTCAAAGTCTTGAGATTTCAGTTAGGAAATATCACTGTCACGCTGAGAAAGCAAGTCTTTATCATGCTATGTACTGGACAAGTACTGTTCTTCTTCTATGCACATGTCCAAAGCCATCAGCCTAGGTCAAATAATATCACACAGACACTTATATATACAACCTGCATGTATATATACATCATAGGAGATGTAAATATTCATCGTTTTACTATGCTAAAGTAAAAATTCATTTATTTTGCTGATGCAATAATGTCAACTCATCAAAAGTTTTACTCTCTTCAGAACACATTACTCCCCTCTTCCCAAGAGCTCTTAATTTTCCACTCCTGTCATCTCAAGACACTCCTGAAGAGTGACATGCGGAAAACAATATGTATATTATATATTACATCTGATGAGTAAGCTCTGTTACAACATTTATCTTCATATGTGAAGAGAAATGGAATAACTCAGGAGTGGTACAGCAGTCAATGTTCATCAGTTATCCATGCTTGTCCCAGTATGTGAAGACTAGGGGCATAACAGAGATCAACCATCACACAATATGCTGTTTATATAAAATATTAAAGTTTTGGCTTTGGAAACGTGCAGGATCTAGCTAGGCTAATCTCTATAATGCAGTAAAATCATCATGTGGCAAACAAGGACTATTTGGAAAAGACAAGAAAGGTTCCTACATAAAACAAGAATGTGAAATGATCAAAATTTTTATCAGGTCCAAATATATGGACAAAAAGTGATCTTTTTGCAGAGGACTGTGTTGTTTCTGCAAAATCTTCTTTTTAGCTTTGAACAGAATTATTTATCCTTTTGTCCTTTCAAACATTTAAGAAAAAAGTGCGCTAAGAAGAAAAAGTCTGTTGTGCAATAGAACTGTAGATACTTACATGGACTAAGCTGTAAAGGGAAAGAAGGCAGGACTTATTAACCAGTGAAGTAACCAACGTGCACCTTTAAGTATCTCAAAATCAATTATCTCTTTTTTGTAATTTTAGTATTAACTTCCTAAGGAAGATTCTAACACTTGCAGGTATTTATGTCTACCGTGTGATGGACTATGAAACCCTCACCGGTTTTAAGATGAAGATGTAGTAGTTAAAAATTCATCCAGAGTAGATTTAGACATGAACACAAGTGGTTAATCAAAGAGAAAAACACCTCATAATTTTTTTAATTGTTAATTTAATTCCAACAGATCAACTGCCTGTTTATTACTATGGCTTATGACCTCCTCTATATCTTCATACCAATGTCCCCATACCAAATGTCCCTTTACCTGAAACACAACTTCGTATCTATCAGTCCCTTACTGTCTGGTGAAAGGAAAGATGAGTACCTGAACTTCCTCTTGGTCTGCTGCACCTGTAAATGTCTCCGCCGCTCTGCAGTGCATCTGCCTACCACACCGCAAGCACCGACCTCAGGCGCAGAGAAGGCACCCCCGTGGGGAGACCGTTGCCCACAACAGCAGGCAAGAGGAGGCAGGAGGGCAGGAGAACCCAAGCATCAGCTATCCCAGCACAGTGCAGCCCGTAGCTGTGCCAAGTGGCACCAGGTGGAGGAAGAACAGGAGGAGGAGGAGGAGGAGAAAGAGGCATGCCAGCTGGCAGGGCTGCGCAGTGGGCAGGAGGGGAGGTAGGCAGAGGAGGAGCCGCAGAGTCAGACAAGGACAGCCATTTCTGGCACGCAAAATCCAGAGCGCATGAGGCGGAGAGACAGAAGAATAATGGGAGGGTGGCGGGCTGAATTTTCAGGCCTGCTGGGTTGATTCAGCTTGGCTTGTTTGGCAACATTGTCTAAAAGGACAGCTTTATCTATTTGCTTCACACATACCATTACCACAAGCGTAAGCACATCAATTCCCTATTCTTAGAGCTCACATGCGTCATTCTGTCTATCTTTGGCTTCTCTCTACCTCCCACCTTCTTTTTTTTCTATAACCATAATTTGCACTACAGGGAAATATCCAGCAATTGAAGTTCAGCATTCTGATTGCCTCAAAATGAAGGTTCATTTTCCCACAAGACAGTAGTGTATTTCATCCTTCTGGTGCTGATTTAGCTCTCTGCCATTTAGTGAGCAAGATCTTCACACAAGCAACCTAAAAAAAAATGTTTAAAAAATCATAGTCATATTTGTTATGCATAAATCCTAAAGACTTGGGGGCGTGGACCTGGAGAGAGGCAGAGGTAAAACTGACCTTGCCACAGTCTCCAATGTTCTGTAGAATAGTCCAAGCTAGTATATATGTGGCCTTTGTGGTGCAGCTCAGGCAATACTCATTGAAACGGAGTGAACTGCCTCCAGACTGCACATCCCCACAGGTTCTCAGTCTGTGAATCAAAACCATGGAAGATTAATACCACAATTTCTTGGTATCAGATTAAAATTGATCACAACTTTTAAAGAACAGTTCTAAAATATGTCAAATATTTATATTTTACCAGGTAGCTAAGTCTGTGAACAATATTCAATTAATTCCTACATGCCTTTCAGCATTGCTTGGATTCCCAAGTCTTTCCTGAGAGAGCAGCATTGCTGCTGCTGCCATGTGAAGTCACAAGGCCACTCCTTTTGGCAGAGCATTACCTCTTATCCTGTTCTTGCCAGAGACAGCCTCAGGCAAAGATTGCCTGTGTGCCCACTCACACATTCTGCCCCCCACCCAGAACCTGCGGAAATGCTACCATTTCCTCCTCAGATTCCCTCCAGGAAAAGGTTCATGACACTGCTGCACACTCACTTGAGGCATCACTAATATTTGTTGTAAGTCACTTCCAGCACATTGTTTTCTCTGTATGTATGAATTTCTGTTTTATGACTTCCTTTAAACTGCTATATATATGAACAGAAGTCATTTTATTTAGTTAGTTTTCACTGAGAGTTTTGTGTGCTAGACTGTGCTTATGTTGTCAGCCTTGAGGTATACAAGCATGTCAAGCACAGAGAATTTTTACCTATAGGCTATCAAGTCTTCTTACTCAGATCCCCTCTACCTTTTTTCCCCAAATAAAAACATCATCTACACAAATTATGCTCCAAGACTAACGTCAGTTACCTAAATAACAGTAAAATTACTAGTCCTAAGACTCTGAAAAACCCAAACAAAAAACAGGCCCCACTATGCCTTCCTAATGAGGTGGTAGAAGTGGTCTCTCATTTACTTCACTTTGTTAATGGACCTTCTGCAATCACAGTAATGCAGTCAGCACAGAAAAATATTTGACATTAATAACAACTTCCAAAATAACAGCACCTTTCTGAAGGGGAACAATGCTGCCATTTTGCATATTCAGTTATCTTTGGTCCAAGCACAAACAATAGTGTTGATTAGCCATTGGCAAACAGCCTTTCAAAAGATTACCTGGTCTATATAGCTTTTTTTCCTAACCACTAGGAGTGACAATACCCATGCTAGCAGTCTGTGATTTAGTTTAGTTCTCATCTCTACTGAATACAGCAGTGCCAGAATCTCTATAACCACTACAAGATATATTCAGCCACATGCATCATTGCCCTGTGAGATCAGTACTCACATTTTTCTAACTCAGCAACAGGTACTATTTTGCCCTGTCTTATTACATCTTTCCCATGTGCTTTTCATCTTTTAACTTTTCCTTTTTGTTAAAATAATCTGACTATAGTAAGCCCTAGATTTCTTCTCTTTTGCTTATCTATGGCCTTTCTTTTAAAAGTAACATTTTATTCTGGTAGAATTAGCTTGTTCTAGTTACCTTTCACCATCATTTTCTTCTTCAAAGAAGCCTATTGCTAGAAAATAAAGAATTCACCCTGAGCCCTGTCATTCTCTTTGTACTAACAAGACTGACTTTTTTAACATTGAAGAACATTAGTGATAGCAGAATCTATTCCACAGCCGTTCTCCATATTCCCAGGACGGTCTTGACTTCTGGTTATTACCACAGAGCACTGCAAGTGCAGAGTTAGTTTGATTTTGAGATCCAAATTTTTTATTGCCTTGGATCTCCTGGATCCGCAGGCTTCCAGCAATACACTTCCCACACAAACTTAATCTGGCTGGGCTGATGCATGGGAAGACAGGAAAATTCCAAGACTTGGCTCTGACTGTTGCAGCAGTCTCTCTTTGAATTTTTTGTGCCTGATCAGAGAACAAATCTTTAGAGGGATGTAAACTCAGTTAGCTTCTCCCAAACCAGGGTCAGGTTGCTAATTTCTGAATTCAAATACAAATCATCTTCTCATAAATTTATTCCTTACAGGAAGCACTGCATTGCTCAGTTTCTCATTGTTCTGGGATTTTTACTAGTCAACTTAAGTTTTAGTTCATTGAGAGTGTCGGGACATAAGATTGTGAGAAAAAGCAACTTTCAGATCATCCTTGTTTTCTATGATACTCCCTTTTTACAGATGCAAAGGGAAATGCTGTGTATATCCCAAAATGCTTGGGTGTATCTCTTTTAAGATATCCCATGATAATGTTAGCTTTGATGAAGGTTTTAGCTTTCTTATGTTTCTGTCTGTGTTGGGGTTTTTTCACAATCTGCTGACTACCACTTCCGTCAGTGACTGCTCTCAAGAAACATTAGTGGAGAAGAGTCTCTTTACTCATTTCCCAACCACTTACCTGTAATATTGCATATTCTCGTGTGGCAGCCTGTCTTCCCAGTGCCTGCTATCTACCAAACCAAAACACTCAAGAATGTAAATCCCTCTACCACACTTTGTATGACAGAGTCCAAGTCTTTCACACAACTTGAGCTAAAATATGCTTGTATGGAAGAAGGCATAAATCATGACAATTTGATCAATTTCATTATTGCTGTAGGACTCTGGCAAGACTCTATGACTTCAGCCGGAGAATCAAAGTAAGTACAAGGCCGCAACAAAGCCCACTATATTCATAAAACCCTCACTAAAGAGGTAATATTCCCACACCTAAATACAATTTGTTTAAGATGGGTCTTGAAGCAACTAAAACTTTATTAGTTTGTTATGACTGCAGTGTATAGGATTTATCAATATTTTAAGTGAGATACTTCATGAGTGGCCTTTAAGCTTTAATTCAGTGAACTAAAAAGGTTGAGTTTGGTGGTTTAGTACTGTATTCTTGGTTTGATCTGCTGAATTGGATTTGAGACTGTGGTTAAAATATGAGAAAGAAACCAGTTCAAAAGCAATTATTGAAGACTGAATCAAAACCATTACATTTGAGTCAAGAAGGACCGTACCATATTGATAGCTTTCCAAGTGGGAAACAGAAATCTGCCAACAAGTCACCCCAGACAAGTCAGTCAAAAGTAAAATTAAGGCTCAGTGAATATTCTGACCAAAGAAAATATTTGGTTCACAAATGTAAGTGCACTATTATAATGTTTTTCTTTAACATTATCCATTTACCACAAGTAGAAAGACTCATTTTTGCCAGGGCCTTTATAAATCTTAATGTACCAGACAAAAATGAAAGATTTATTCTACACCACTTTTTAATTTTATTCACCAATCTGTGAATTATTTTTACAGCTGGCATTTCAAATGTATTAGTAAAATTTATCATTCAAAGCCTTATGCAAGGACTAAATTACACTAATGAATTGACTATGAATTTGAAGCCTAACATGAGGTCAAATATTTTCTGGCTTCATTTCTGTATCTCAGCAAACTGCTTAATTTTCTCCCTACTTATCCATTACTGTTAATTTGTCTTGCTATTATTGTAGAAAATTGCAGCAAACATTGGCTTGCCTTTAGGCCTATACTGAACGAAGCAGAAATCAGGATGCCTGCCGTGAGACTGGCAAGGTATGAAACCCGTCCTCCACTAATTTTGCTGAACTGAAAGAGCAAGTGGAAGATAACATTCAACCCCTTTTTTTCGATTTTATTAAACAGTTCATGAATTATTCCTAAAGTTGTCATTTCAAAATTATTAATAGATTTTCTCATTTAACGGCTTACACAAAGGTAAACTAAACTAAAGAAATAACTGCATATCTGCTGATATGGAAGACGAAGCCAAATATATTCCAGCTTCAGATTTTATTTGTTTTTTTAGGTTTTCTTTTATTTTTCTGTGGCAGGAAGGGATAGAAGTCCATGCACAGCTTAATCGTATTCTTACTCAAGCATGGTTCCAATGCCTGACAGAAATGCTACTTATTTTTGCTGATGAAAAGGGAAGTTTTTCTAGAGATGTTAAAAATGCATTAAGAACTGCTATTCAAGATGTGTTTCCTGGAGCTAAATTTTTCTTATGAATTGATGCAAATGAATTTTGTCCACCTCTAAACCATAGGCAAGTAATTTTTGCAGCGGTCTTACAAAAAGCTGATACTTTGCACACAACTACATTGTTAACTTGTCCATTCAGAAGGCAAGGAGGTAATTTAAGGTGATGACAGACAGATAGACAGGCAGACAGGAAGATGAATAGATAGACAGATAGATAGATAGATAGATAGATAGATAGATAGATAGATAGATAGATAGACAGACAGACAGACAGACAGACAGACAGATAGACAGAGGTCATAAGTGCAAAGTCAAAGCTTTTGTCTAACCCTTCAAAATTCTAAAACAGTGGCTGCATATATCTTAAATCTTGGAAAATAATCTAGCACACAAGTATTTTAAATTTACCAATTTCTTCATATGAGTAATTTTATTAATGGCCCCACAACTTTATGTCATTTCTGATCTTCATTAATTCTCTTGTTGTTTGCCTGCACCAGAATCACACTTATACCTAACACAGCTATTGTCTGCTGTGATTGTTGGCCACAAGACTAACCAGAATCTGGGCTGAAGCTTTGAAAACCGAGTATCAGACAGCCATGTGTCTGAGAATATCTGCTTTCCCTGATAGATTAGTTTATAAACAGATTAAAAATGCAACCTCTAGCAGGGAATTCACTTTCAAAATTGAATATTTTACTACACCAAAAATCACTCGTTAAAGAAGGCCAGGCAATCATTTACCCCAGGAAGGCACAATTCTTACATTTACAAATTCTAAAAGGTATCCCTCATGTTCTGTATCTCAAGTACTTGCATCATCTTATTAATTTCTTTCCATTCTTTTCTCACTAGCATTTGAGGCCTATGGCTTCTCTGTCTGTCTCTTGACAAGTGATCCTAACAGTCTTTGAAATCAGTGAGTTGTACACATCACATTAGATGCCATCATCTATTTTATATCAAAATATTTTGTTTTACTTTGCATATATGCAGAGAGGCCATAACAATATTCGAGGTCTTGCCATCATATGAATGCAGACAAAAGTGGATTCTGTCATGAAGAGTACTGAGGTAGTTTACTTTAAAAAAACTCTTTTTTTACTGTTTTACTCTTTGATAGAAATAATTTTATATTATTGCATGATCTTTGCACATACTTTGAACATTGTAAGTACTATCTCAGAGAGAGATGGAGAGGTGATCATAACAATTCTCCCCTGTTATACTAACTCGCCATTAAGTTAAAAATCTGGACACTTGTGGTCATTGTTGTTTACAACAATGAATTTAAAACAACATATTACTAAATCAGGCACAAATTTATTATCCCATAACTTTCCACAATGGGTACAAAAGCCTGCTATTCCAGAAGAGGAATTGCTCACACACATTTTGTACCTTTTTTACTCCACTAAAATGACTGCGTGCACATGATTACTTCTTCTTTGCAGTAACTACCATAACAAAAGTGCTTTGAAACAATGCTCTCTAAAATAACACGAGTTATTCTGGGCTTGTATATCAAGAGCCAACCATTGTCAGGTATCCCTGGATGCCTGCACATCACAGGCAACTCAATTCTAATTTGTAGGTCTAAACTAGTGAAAAAGTGGGAGCTGATTTCCATAACATAGTCAATTATGTTTTAAGGATACATGACACGGTATTAAATAATTTGTCATTCACCAGTTTATAAGTGCAGATTATAGTGGTTTTACATTCACAGTCAAGTATGAAACAGATTATTCCATTGCTGATGGCAAGCACCACCACGGAAAATTACCATAGGCACTGAGCACTGTATAATGAAACACAATAAGTTGCATTAGATCAAAGTAATGGATACATTTAAATCAGAAAAGTATTGCAAGTGGAAACTATTAATGATAAACTCTTTTGCATTGTTGTCTATTTGTCCTACCTTTAAAAAAAAAATTAGAATAGCACCCAGTGATGAACAGTCTTGGCATTTTAGCCATGATCCACAGGCCCTGCTTCTATCTTCAGGAGTTCTTGGACAAGGATAAATACTAACTTCATGAAAAACAAAGCTTTCTTTTTAACATCATGTCAAAAACAGCAGCAGAGGGATAGAGCCTCATGGCAACAGCATAGATCTGCTAAAGTATCAGCCGTTGCCTTACTTTCGGCAGTTTTCAGCACTGTCTTCCTTCTAGCATGTTTCAGAGAAGCATCTAGGATTTTTTACTACAGCTGTGTATAGTAGTTCAGGAGATGCAAACAGCAGGCCCAGGGAAAGTGAAATGGCCCATATTAGCAAGACCATAGCCAGCATATCAATGGAAGTGACTATTCCCCTCTCCCCAGTACTTGTGAAACTACATCTGCACATTGGGCTCGATTTTGGGCTCCCCGCCATAAGACAGGCATGGACGTCCAGAAACAAGTCCAGTTACCAAGGGGATTAGGTGGTTGAAACCAGAGAAGAGACTCAGTGAGTGGGATTTTCTTCAGCCTTGGGAAGAGCAGGTTCAGAAGACATCTAGTTACTGTCTGCAACTACCTAAGCAGAGTTAGAGCACAACGAGATGTTAAAAGAAGGTACGTAGTCACAGAATAAAAGCCAATAGCCAGAAGCAGAAAAATAGTACATTTTCATACCAGTAAAATTTTTGCAACATGAGAACAGCCAAACACTGGACCATATGCCCAAAGAAGTTGTAGAATCTCCAACCTTGGAGATGGTCTAAGCTCATCTGGACACAACCATGGGCAACCTGCTCTGACTGTACCTACTTCAAGCAGGAGGTTGAACTAGGTGATGCCTAGAGGTCCCATCCAACCTAAATTATTCTGTGATAATGCCAACTGACCCCAGCAGAGAAAACTTCAAGCCAATTTACCTGTAAGCTTTTAACTTAGATCCAGCATTGCTAAAAAGCTGAAATCACTACCAAATGTACCATTATGCTGGTCACATGGTGCAGTTGATTGACAAGTGCTCAGTACAATTTAAGTAGCTGGGTTTATTTCAAAACACATCACTTTGATCGCCTTTGGTTTTGCTCACACCTTTGAAGCATTATTTATGCCATTCCTTAAGGGGCACCTCTCACCTCTCCTTTCAGTTTACCTACTGAATAACCCTGTTTATTATTTGATGTAACTTACTATGCCAGAATAACCTATGAAAACTACTAATTTTTTCCCTTTTCCATCAGACTCATGAACTACCTTTTAGGAGAATTTAGAGAGTAGTTCAGTAAGCGCCCAAAACTTTCCGGTGAGACCCACTAGTAAGCTGTCAGCTAGCATGCGTAGATCCTAGCTTAATTACTTATGTACTTTTTCAGCTTAAAAACATGTTATATGCCACAGTGTTCAATTACTGAAGTGTGCCCCAAAACAGTATCCCTCATGATTTGACATAATTCATTAGAAGAATTTTTTAAAGACCCCCTAGAACAATATCAACACTGCTCAGTGTTTTAACTGAACCCAGTGCATGTTACAATTTGTAATCTGTGAAAAGTTACCACACTTCTTGGGTGACAGTTTAGGGACATCATAAGACACTGGCAGCCCCCCCTAACCTAAACCAGGTTTTTACTGGACTTCCAGCTCAGATAAAGCAACATGAGGTTGACCGAGAAAGCTCAGAAGTTCTGAAAAAATGATCATAAATTCCGCCAGGGAAAAGCATTGTTTTATATACATTAGGAAAAAGCCCGTGTATCAGGAAACATTGACTAGGGATTCACTTCCACCACAGATTTCTTGTGAATCTGTTGACACAGTTTGAAAGTCCATGTCTTGACTTTCTGTCCTGCAATAGAAAATATATTTTTCCTGATTTTCAGTCATGTCTTTACCCCGTCTTCTCTTATGGGTAAATACTTTTATCTTCGTGTATAGATGTGTGCTTAAGACACAGGAAACTGAGTTCGCTAACTCACTTGGAATGTAAGTATCCTGCAGCCTAAACAAAAATCAAGGCCTGGACTTGATTTGAGGATAGCTTCCTTTCATTCAGAACATGGGTTTTGAATGCACACAGAACAGGACATACAATGCATGTTACCAAGACCATAAAATTGTTTGGTTTTAAATGCATGAACTAACTATTCTGTTTAAGTGTGTTAGCTGTTTTCTTGTGCTCTGTACAAGCTCTACCTCTTTAGAGTACCAGGGATAACACAAAAAAATCTTCAAAGGGGTAAGTTGTCGAAGTATCATGTATTCTAAAATTTTTAGAATTATGGAATTGTTAACTTAATATACATGTCAATTCCAGACTAAAGTGTAGCCCATTTATGAAGTAAATCAATGACAAAGAATTAACTGATTTAAAAGGAAGTTTTGTTCGATTTTTCCATTAATTTTCGGATAGGGAAAGAGGGAATACATTTTTCCTCTCCAGTGCACTGGAAAGCAGAATCAATATGTTGTTCTACTTTCAGCTGATAAAGTATTGTTCTTTGATCTGCAGATAGTTCTGGTCTTGATTTTTCTCACTCACCTACATGTGGCTAACATTAAACTACATGGGCATATTGTCCAAGTCATATTTTTCCCTCCTGTTCTGTGTTTCTTTCTTCCAAAAAAGGCAAGTAATAATGGTCACCTCAATCTCCATTAGAAAAGAACTAACCAAACTGCTCGAAACTCCCAAAAAGAAACCTGCAATGTAAGATTAAAACCCCTCTTGTGCAACCTCAGCAAAGTTTTTCTCTGAAAAATGATATGTATTTACGGATGCAGAGCATTCCTCATGTTGCTGAAGTCTTAACCTGCTAGTTTTAGAGACAGAAGTGAAGTTTTACTGCTCTTTACTCCTGTTAGATCAACCAAGAGAGAGCCAGTACAGCCAGAAGTGAGAAGGCTGGTTTGTATTCAAATGTATGCAATGACAGTGCTTTGTGTGGCACCAGGAAATTGTCGGTCTCATTCCAGTCACAATTATACAACCCACCAAAAGCTGTGGAGCTGGGCAGGTGTTAATGACAGGGTACTCAAGGACTGGATCTAATATGACCTGCAGAATTTTTATTAGTTCAAGTAACGAACAAGATGAAAGAACCCTCCTTGCTCTGCAAAGCTGAGGTGGTTGAACAAGCTAGAAGCAGTAGGGAATAAAATAGTCTATTATGTATTTGCTTGCTGCATATATTTGGCTCAGAATGCACTTCCAAGCAAATGCTGTACGTCATGGAAAGATTTTTATAACATTTTCTTCAGACTGTAATTACAGTTCAGACTTCTCTGGACAAAATAAAAAATACAGGAAGCTCTTCTGCTTTTCTTCTGCACTCTAGCAAATGTCTGTGAAAGGAAACATTTTGCTCCAAAACTGGTAATCTCTGTGTACATCCAGTATCAAGTCCATACTTACTGTTGCTCCAAATAATCTTTTGCATTTTTTTCTTGTTTAAACACTGTGTGCTAAGGGTACAGGGTGAAGGACATGGCCGTTAGAGGTAAAATATATACGAAATGTTTTTAAGACATGAGACTCTTTTCCTTTACATGCTCTGTGTTTCCACTGATGTGAAACAAATTCTGTGTTATCCTTCCCAAAGGCCCTCCTGTCACCTCCACTGCCTGCTACTGCCAGTGCTGTCTACTAACAGTAAGTATTGAGGTTGAATCACTTGGAAAAAGAAGGTTTATCTGAGGGTCTGTAATGTCCCACCTACATAAAGTACCCTCACAGCACAAGCCTTTCTAATGAGACCTGAGTGTGTGCACGTGTATGTGTAAGAAGGCATTTCAGTCCTCTACAAACTGTTTACTGTTCAAACATTAAATGAATGTAGAACTGTTTTAATCAGCTGAACAAATATTTAAGGTACACTTCAGTGTAAGGGCTATGTTTAAATATATCGCTTGTGTAGCTAAGACATAGGGAATTTATGGAAACTAATGCTCCAAAAGGTAAAACAAACACTGTCTAAACAAAACTTGTACATAAAAACATAAGTCATATCTTGTCAACCTCTACCTAATATAATCTTCATTATTGACACTATCAGTCTTTAACGTTGAAGTTTTAGCAGGATTGGCTTATGAAGGAAAATGCTTTGGTTTTCAAGAAGTCATAACTGTTGTGCAGAAATAGGATTAGTTGCTAATAAACCGAGGAGTGTAATGCACAGTAGTGTTTATGTTGTATTCACAGCAGGACTTCCTCTGTAGAGTAGATGTTTGTTTATTCTCTGGGATCCTAATACTGAAGGTCATTCATTGCAAGAGTAGCTGGATTTCCGTCTACAGCTGTTAGAAAGGATTTGTAAAAAATTCTGACAGGAAATTGCGACTTCTTTGAAAACATGTGTGCCTGAATAGTTTCTGTGTAGATAAAGTACAATGCTGGCAGAAAGCACATTTTTTTTAGAGATTATCTCTTCAAAACGTATACATGGTCTTCACCTTGGCTCCATCTATTTTCATACAGTTTGTAGCTGTCTTCTTGTCTTTTCTCGGAGTGAATGTGTGTCAGCAGGAAGTTTTTCAAGTGATTATGTAGTGACAGAAAGGTTTTTGTTCCCATTGACCTCACAGCTCCAATACCCAAACACATTACATGTTTAGCACCTCTATCCTCACCTTAAGTGCATTTTTTGAACAAAAAGCATTAGAACCTGTGCAAGCACTTCTCTCATCAAATGTTAGCTTTATTGTACAAAGACAAAAATGCAGAACTAGGCAGAATACCTTTATATTACTTTTAAAGAATACAGGTTGGCTTTCAAATATGACATTAATTCTACAAATTTAAATTTAGATGCCTAGAAGAGCAAGAGACAAACAAGCAGAGACATACCTATTTCAATTAGACATGAAATGACCTTACTCTTCCCCTTGCATGAAGCACTCAGCACAAATTATTTTGCTGTTAGAGCACAAGGGAGCATGTTGGGGTCACTCAGCTCTCTGTTTTCAAAAATACTACTACCTTCAGGTGCTGGTTACTTCAGTTCAGGACCAGAAGCTTGCAATCATCAAAAGCAAGAGAAACCTGACTTTAATAAAAAACTTTGATAAAAGGGACTTCGATAAAAGTTGTGATGTCTAGATACCAGAGTATAGTCAGTTATATAGTCCGAGTTTTTTCATGTTATCAAAGGATGTCATGAAATTCACCTGAAGGAAGATAGCCCTTTCAACAAGGATTAATTCTGTTTTGAGCTCTAAACCACTGATGACTGAATTCCTCACTCCAAAACAGTTTTTCATTTATCTGTGCTGGTTGCTGTAGGAGTCAGAACTACAAACACTTTTGTCATGAGAGAGGCACTATGCTTGACAAGACATCCACAGATGTATTTTAACTATATCTTTAACTGCTTATGACTCACTCAGAGATTGTATAACATAAATTTTGAGTTTAATATTACATGACGTTACTGTATTATCATTTAACACACTCATCATAAGAGCTTAATTTTGTAACACAGCTGTATTTTTAAATAATTTTCCCAGATGCAATAGCATTAACGTAAGGATTCTGGCTAAAATATGAGTCTAGGCATGTTTTTTCTTAGAGAAACAAAGAATTGGTCCTTTCCATACACACTTGATCAGGATATATCTGGAAAACAGGGAGATCCAAGATCTTCAGCAACAGGGTTTTGGAGAGTTTCTCCCTATCTGGCTAACTGGAGCTGCTCTGTGCTGAAGAGTGTAAGCACATAGAAGGAAATATCCCTCCCACTAGCACAGCCTTTCTCTCCCTTGCTTTTGCCTTGCTGATGTGGTGGTAGCAACAGCACTGTGCAACATGACACTCAGCCATGGTGAGAGCTGTTAAGCTCCATTTCCTGGAACAGCAATAGGCCAGGTGGAAGCATCATGGGTACTAAATGTGGCTCTCCAGCTACCACTTGGATCACACGTGGAAAAAACTCCAATGATTAGGCATTAATACTTCACAAGCTGCCAGTAAATTATGGCTAATTGCCTTCTTACCCTAGTTCCTTTCGTTATGTTTGTTTCTGCCTGGATTCTTACCTAAAGAGGAGGCACTCCATGAGGAATAATTTCCATTAATGAAAGGTAGCAAAGTAGTTGCATTCAAACTACACACTTCTCTCTTTTTTACAGAGCCTACTCAAATTCTGTGTGTCCCTAAGCCAAGACGTGTCTGTATGGCAATGAGCAAAGATGGGTATTTAACTTCATGGCACATGTGAACAGTATCACAGGAACAAGAGACAAAGGCCTACAAAATCTAACAATTAGTTATTGTTTATCTCTTACTAGAATAAGCAAATCAGACCTCTTTGTAGATTTCAGACCACTCTCCACAGCCTTTATTTATTTTGACTTTCTTCTCAGCCGAAAATCAGTAAGATTTACAACAGCTCTGTTTGTTCTCAGATGCTGTTAGGCAGGCTTATACAAAATTGCAGTGTGCACATAGGCAGAGTTCAAGATAAGTCAATAACATGATGCATATTTGGATGTCAGGGATTTGGGGTTTTTTTAGTATTTTTATGATGAATTAGTCTAAGTTTTTACAGTTTGCATCATTAGTGAGATATTTGAAATGCCATATCAAAAACAGTACTGAAAATCACAACTACTGCCCAAACTGAAAAACACTTATACTTTTGTGTTTACTTTGATAGGAGACAGCTGCTGAAAGGTTCAATTTCAGATTTGGCCAAGAGGAAGCAGTCATCACACATACTGTTTCTACATCAAATTACATCAGATTATGTCAATAGTTAACTAGTAGTATTTTATCACTAATCAAAAACAAACTGACAAAAACACACCATAAGCTTTAACCTTTGCAGAAAGATGTTGACTAGAGCTAAGCACAGCTCTTCCAAAGAAATAGTGTTTGCGCTTGAAGACTGGATTCAGAGTACGTGTAGACGACCCTGGAGTTTTTTGTGCCACTGTGTAACTCCAATTCCGTAAAACCATTTTAAATAAATCTAGAGGTTATGTGTTTTGATGAGATAGAGACATTCATAATTCTTTATTTTTATCTACAGTGTAGCAGGACAATTGCTGACATTAAGAATTCTTGAACTGAGGCATAATGCTGGAAAAATGAACACATTGACTGATTCTCACTCATCTGCTCCTATTAGAACAGATATGTGCCTTTCTAGATTCTCAGCATTTCTGTACCTGGCTATAAGGGCAGGTGCATTCTAGTTACTGCTACTTCTTCACAATCAAGTTGAAGATAGCTATGATGGTAGGCGCTATAAAAACACATAAAGAGATTCCACTCCTATAATTCTACCTAACAGGTAAATACCTGACAGAACATCAGGGAGCAAAGAGAAGTCTAGGGAGGGATGAAGCAATATATTGAAAGGTTAAAGGGCTGGAATTTCTGGTGTGCGTTAGATCACATTTCAGGCCCCTGGAGTTTCAAATAGACATTTCCTAATTTTTTGTTTCTAAATTAATTATTACGAAAAAATCTAGATAAATGTCCCAATTCTAAAAATGTCTAAGGATACATCAGATTTTCCTAAATTCACCGAAGTCTTTTTCTGTAATGCCTATGGCCATAAAATAAATCCCTAACTAGTTTAATGATTAATCCTTCAACATTGAAACCAATGAGAAACTTGCTATTCAGCAGAATAAAAACAGGAACAGAAAATGTTTGTGTCTGTAGAAAGTCACACTAATTTTAAAGTAAATGTACTTGCCAACATGTTTTCTTGAATTTGATATATACCATTTCATTAAAATTGTCATTGGGTGGCTCACGCAGACTGGTTTGTACTTATCTTACATGGTATTCGTAATCCTTAAATCACCACAGCTACAGGAAGCATTTGAAATATTTGCAGGCAACATTAGTCTTTTATTTGAACAAAGATAAAGTTCAGGGAGAGAAAATTAGGTCACATGAGCTTTCATCTACTGCAGTTATCTGCTAGCTGTTGGTGAGTTATAAGATTACCCACATGCACCATTGATAAAAATTGGTACAATCACAGATACTCACTTATTTGTCACTGATTTGAAGTAAATTACTGCTTTTGAAAATGTCTGCAAACCTTGGAGTATTCTTTGATAGTCAGGACTAGAAATTCCTATCTGGGGTATATGCATTCCAGAGATTCTTTACAAATAAATTACACCCTTTAACCCTGAGAATCTAATGTTTTTTGGAATTGCTAATACACACATATATTTACATTTTTAAATCTTCACTTGTAAAAATGGTCATATTTCAAATAGAATTCCCAAAAAACCGCAGAGGTTGAATAGAAACTCTCTAAGCAAAATGTATTTGCCTCACATGAAATGTAAAGTAAAATTTACTGAGTAATTTTATTTCTGTACCTCCATTCTGTCCCTTTGTAATGACATCACAGAACGCAACAAATCCTTAACTGTTCAGGAAGCCAAAAGGCCTTTAGAATATGAATGCAATACAATTGTGAGATAAATAACGTATGATGTATATTTATGCAGACTACAAATACAGTGTATATCAGAAGTGACAGGCACTTCAAAAGTTTTGAAGACTATGATATTAACTTTCTTGAACTCCTTGTAGTATCTTTGCATGAAGGAGCAGGGAGACGCCGAAAAGTATCACAGGCAGCTGTCAATCTAGGTTTGCTCTGGTAAATCCAAATAAATATTTTCAGTATATGTTCTTTAAACTTAAAACAAAATAGAAGTATACCAATTTCATAATTTCTGCCTGTTTTTTTACTAAATTTTAGTATAATGCATGCAGCCAACAATGAAATTCTGATATGGTGGGATCTCAGGTGGGCTCTCCACTTCATTTTAGTTTGATAATATAACCTTGTCTCAGTCCCACACAGTGGCACAAACCCTGAAAATGGTTTCTGCTGCACAGATTTACCCTGTGGCATAAGAACTCCTATTCAACAGGTACACACTGCCATCTAAAGGCCAGTGTTTGGACTTTTTTACCTCCTTTGGGTTCCAAACTCTTCACTGATGCTCCTCATCGTGTCAAAACTCTGAATCTGAAAAAATATAAAGCTGAAATTTTGAAAGAAAATATAAAGAAAGGGCTTATAGCTGAGATTCAAATGGAAAGGTGATACCTAGTCAGGGCCTGCAGACCTGCCAATGACGGCTGTGCTTCTGAGTATTGAGAGACTTGACATGACTAGCCACTCCAGCAGCTGCGTCTCGCTGCATCTGATGGATGCATTTCTAAATGGAACTTTTCTGGTCAGTTACCTCACTGCAACATTGCTGAAGAGTAACAGCCAGACCTTAGCCTAACCAAGGCTATTACCACAGCAGTGGAAAAAACATGGAGGCCAGAACTACATTTACAAATCATAATGAAATGTAGTAACTTTACTTACCATTTGTGGATAATATCAAGGTATTCTTCCATGAAAAGGGATTATTTTGTCTCTCTAAGCAGATTATTTCCTCTACAAATTGTCATTAAAGGAAAAATATAATTTAAATTAGATATATTTTTCTCAGTAGCTCTGGTTTTAGCTGTCCATTTACACCTCTGTGAAAATTTTTTATCATGTCTTCACACACATTTTCATCAAAAAAACCAAAAAGAAAGCCTAATAACCTCTTTCCTTTGAAGAAGTGCAAGGATGTCACAAGTCAGGTTATCTTCTGGATGAACGGAAATGTGTGACCGTCTCCCAATATTCTCTGTTCATTCCCTGGGAAAGAAGTGGCTCAGTACATTCCCATCATCCTGAAGATCCTTCGGGATTTACCAAATCTGTATTCACTCCTCAGGGCAACAAGGCATAAGAACTGTGCTGACACATATTCTTTGCTATTATGTATTTTGAGTCAATACAAGTAGAAGCCAAGGGCCTTTACAAAGCAACATTTGACCAAGGCCTACCAAGTGACTCTTCACACCTTTGTGATTTGGCAAGGAAAGTTATCAATCTTAAATATAATATTTCTCTGGAATTTGAATATGCAAACTTTAAATAACACCACATCCTCCAGATTAAGATAGATGACCCCACATGATATGAATGTAAATAACAATATTATACAGCTCAAAACACAAAGGAAACAGAAATGAAGATTCTCTTCTCGATTTATAAGACTGCCTACACTTTAATCTGATAGCAAGCACATTCTTGTCTTGAGGAAAAAAAAAAAAAAGGGCATTATTTCAGTCAAAACAATATCTTACTAGGACCTGGGACCTTCAGTCTCGTTGCTACCTGTATAACAGTCACGGAGTACAGAAGAGAGCACAGAAGGTTTGAAAAACTTGTCTCATTCCATGGAACCCTCACTGAACCATAGTCATCTGTGGAATAAATCCAACAAGCAAAATTCCTTTGCTGGAAAAGTTGTAAATATAGATTAGCATGCTGGCTGTGAGAACATTAGTATCCACAGGAACTGGTATTTTTAAAAATAGATTCCTGATGCTAAGCGTAGGGTATCAGTTTCAGAGTCATAGCTTAGGAGCCTAGAACCTGAGATTCAGCAAGGCAGACAAAGAGATGATTACAGGAAACATCTTTAGAACTGTACACTGTACACTGTATCTTGATCAACAGAGCAGGTATGCAAAGTGCGCAACTGCCCGAAGACTGATCAAAGCACAAGAAACATGGCTGGATGAGCAATGCTGTCCTCTTTCTAGAGCCCCAGGACTCATGGCAACCAGGAAAAGCACGCAGTCCTTCAGCACTAGCTACAAAAGCAACCTTACTTTGTATTGTCTTTAACGTTTGCATCCTGTTGCTGTAGAGCTTGGTCAGATTAGCCCTTATTAGACAGCACAAAACATACAAAGTTAATCTGTGCCATGGAATCAAACATTGGCATAGAAACAGATATATAAGATGCTTAGCTTTCTAGATGATATTTGGGATAACAAAATATATTAGACTGCTTGGTTTTTAGTCACATATTTTATTACTTGTTATAACAAAATACATCAGTTCCATAGGGTAGAGCACAAGCCCTTCACTTTCAATGTTAATAAACACAGTATGACAGACTGACAAAAACCCCTATGTATTTCTCTATTTGTGCTAAATACATGTAGCTTTGCATTACTGAATAGTTAATATTGTGCAGATAATCTACAGAAGGGACATTTCTGAAGTAGTTTGTTGATTTGTTTCCATCAGTCAGGTATGGTTTTTACACTCTTATATGTCACCCTTTTCCTGTCCCTGTTTACTACAGAGGAAGTTATGAGTGGTCAGAGGGACTCACGTTTGGAGCTCCACTTCATCTTTCCTAATCTCAAAGGTCACTTTACCCTGGATTTTCATTCTGACCAACATTTTTGCAAAGTGTCTGCTAAGCTTTATGTACCCCTACATGTAAAAACGTAAATCAGTAGTCCGCTTTTTCTGCAAGGAACATGATATACATCATCATAATTTCTTGGGGTGAATCTCCAGATGATTTAAATCTATGAAGTCTATAAAATCTACTCTGTCCCACTACAGCTCAGCATTTCGATTACTATTTTGAATTGCCAATACACATTTACAACCTGTTTATCTTTCATCCTCCACCTCTTCCCTCAAGTCTCCTCTTGCTATTTGTTCTGATCAAGAACAAACACAACTCCCAGAGTATGCACAGTGTGGATTAAAAGTACTTCATTTTATTTACCTCCCTGTTCACAGGAAAGTTTATGTTGTGAAATTTTTTCTTTCCTTTAAATCCACCGAAGCACATAAGTAACTAACTCCTTTTAAGATCTCAGACTCCACTGTACAAAAGTGAGAACTGAACTCTCTAATAAATGCAGTAAAATACACCTTGTTCTAAACAGAGGGCATATAGAACATGAAATAACAGCTACTAATTTTTACATCAGATTTGTGTGCGTGTTTTATACAGAGACATAATATGCAGTCTCTGGGGAACAGAAACTTGATCGAGCATTAACTTTCCAGTGAAAAAAGAGCAATTACGAGTATCTATCTTTGTATCTCAACATGTTTGATTTGCTCCAAAGTTATTCATTAACCTGCTAACATTGTGCTTTGTGATTGTTCTTCATTAGCCACAGTATTCTAGCATAGATGTAAGAACATTTAAGGACTTTTTATTTTGTATGTTTGTAGAAATATGATGGGGTAAAGGCAGCATTCACACTTTTTTAAGAAATATAAAACACTTTTGGAAGGAAGTTAGTATCTTTATCATTTTTCTTTTCTAAGTTAAAGATACAAGTGGCAGTTTAGTTGCATCAATTACTTCGAATTTTAAGGAAATAGTCCAGAGCATCCAACATGCAGTCCAACAAGAGCCTGAGTCCTGTGAAAGCTTAATGACTTATTTCTCAAAACAGAATGAAGAAGGAGAAGAAAAGTGCATGGGAGGAAGAGTATTGTTCCTTTTCTTTAAAAAGCCTTGAAATATGTTCAAAAACATTTTATGAGGTCACACTAAAAAAAGAGTAATTGGAAGAAAAATTCTGCTTGTCTAAGCGAAGAGCACATTTGTAGTGGTAGGGTAAATGTTTTATTGATTGGCAAACTGGGAAACTCAAGTCATTACTCACCATGGGCTAAAGAATAATTGCTAATGCTCTGGCGGAAAGATTAAAAACAGTTTCTGGAAGTATTTCTTACAATGATCAATGGTGTATCATCCCAGGCCATTGGATCTTCAATAACATTTTTCCCTTTTGGGATACAATCAATTTTTATAATATGATGCATTTGCCAGCAGGCATGCTTTCTTCATACGATGAAAAGGCACTTATGCACCTTATATTGTTGAAAAGTAATCTTATATAGCCAGAGCCCAAGCTCTGATACAAAAGATTTTTCCAAATTCATCTCTATTTTGAAGTGGGTTTGGGAAATAGATGTGGTGAATGGCTGCTAGCTTTTGTATTGTTTTCCTCCTTTTGGTTTTTCATCAAATTAATTTTAAAGCTTTTTAAATAATCATTATTACAGCACAGGTGTGCAAGAAGAATTGAACAGATATGAAAGTGAGCCATTCTCTGACCTGTGGGCAGCTTAAGTATTTTATTGTGTGCACATTAATTGCAGTGGTAATTCGGGTCAGCGGTAACTATAAGGCTAGTCTAGCTCGTTTGGAAAAAAATTTCTAATGCTGTTGCTGAAGTAACCAAATACTGTCCACTACTCCAAAATAGCCTGACTTAATAAACAACTGCTTAAATAATTGAAACTGTTGGGATTACAAAACAAATACATGTACATATACACAAATTGTTTCTTACTCTGAGCAGGAAACATCTGTGAAGATGCGAGCAGCTTCACCTCTTTGTCGCAGAAGACTGCTAACTTGATTGATAAACTAGACAGATATAAACCCAGACTCATTCATTGTTCTAGCCAACTTCAGAGAACTCATGGCAGAATGATCAACAAATCTGTGAGGCAGTGGTACAGGTGAATTCAGGACTGCCTCACTTTTTTTTGACCAGTGCCAGCTCTACCAACCTAAAGAGTTTTAACCAAGATATTCCTTATTACATTTCAAGAAATTTCACAACAAAACCCTGTTAAGATTTTCTGTCAGTTCTTATAGAAGTAAGAATCTCAAAAAAAGACTAAGAATGTAATCGGCAATCCCATAATCTGAGACAGCCTAGTCTCCTGTTTGTTCTATTTCTATTGATTTCAGCTAACAGACAACTGCAAGTTAAATTAACAAGAAGACCACATAGCACAGGAGTCCTTACCTTTCTTGAAAGAAGTAGAGAATGGCATTCCCTAAAAAAGTTCAAAATACAAACCCAGGCTCCAAAATAATTCCTCAGGTTGAACAATTAAGGAATGTCTCAGCGATATCAAAGTTAGTGGAAGACAAAATGACTGGGCAGCTATCAAGCAGGACAAAAGTGTTTCCTCTGTCTTTCTTGATCGAGTTTCACAAAAACAGTGGCTGTATGACAGGCTACAGACATTTTACTGTCGGTGCATATATTGGGTCTGGCTCGGGTGGAGTTAATTTTCTCCATAGCAGTCCTCATAATACTGTGCTTTGTATCTGTAGCTAGAAAGTTGCTGATAACCCACCAGTGTTTTGGCTACTGCAGGGCAGTGCTCATGCAGCACCAAGGCTGTCTCTCCAGTACCTGCCCCCTAATCCCCAGTAGTCAGTAGGCTGGAGTGGGTAAGAGCTTGGGAGGGGACACAGCCAACACAGCTGACCTAAAATGACCAAAGGGATACTCCATACCATATGATGTCTGCTCAGCAATAAAAGCTAAGAGAAAGGGGGAGAAGGGGTGGGGGAGCATTCATTATTACGTTTCTCTTCCAGGGCAACCGGTACATGTACTGAAGCCCTACTTCCCAGCAAGTGGCTGGACGTCACCTGCTGATTGGAAGTATAAAATACATCTTTTGGGTTTTTTCCTTTGCTTCTATGTACGGCCTTTGCTTTTGCTTTATTGGTCTGCCTTTATCCTGACCCACGAGTTCATCTCCATCTTATTTTCTTCCCTCAGTCCTGCTGAAGAGGGGACTGACATAACGGCTTGGTAGGCAAGAAAAACACACCACAGTGCATCATGTGACTACTAGATTAAGATGCTTTTGGTGCTTCACTAGAGTAGGAAAGGGCACTCATTTTCAAGGATAGCCCTTAAAAGAGAATCAGGCTGGTAAAGGTCCAAACATAGAGGATTTCAATGCATAGCTTCAAAATTTACATTCTCCCTTGACTTGGGAAATTATTGAAGAGACGTATATCAAGACCTTCTGTTGGTGATGTACATTTCATCTGTTAGTACCACAGGTATCTATTTGTTCTTGATGCTGTTACCTGACTTTACCTTCAATAAAACAAATATCTGCCACTATGATGTTTTTTCTGTTAGATAAAAGAGGATGTTAAATATTTGAACTCTTCCTGTCTTCACAAACTAGCCCAACCAGCATAGACTTCAGGTCCTATGTTTTCTAAATTTCTAATACAAGTTTCATGTTAGCATTTAATCAGTAGTTTCCTGATTCGAGTTCTGGGGCATGTTGACCTTCTCCAGCCCCAGAGGTGTGATAGTTTCTGTAGTATTAATATATTATTGGGTCTACATTAAACTTAGAAGAAATTCTCCAAACAAGAATAAAGAACGGGCACAAAAAAGCATCTAGTGGGAAAACTATGAAAATGGAGCACAGAGAAGAAAAAATTAAGAAGCACATAAAACTCTGAAAGAAGAAACTGGAGTGCATCATTAAAAAGTTGATAATGAAAAGAAGTGGCAAGATACATCCAAGAAGATACTCTCTGCAGAGAATTCCAAAGTAAAAAAAAATTTAAAAGGGTGGATTTGTTTTAATTAAACCCTTTAAAATCTTTTTTTAACTAATTTGAAGTCTCTGTAAAGGAATATTTATGGTTTTTTATTATAAAGTTTTCCATGATCCACTCCAGGTATTTTTTTGATATTCAAAAAAAAGTAATAACATGTAATTGATTTAAAACCAGAAACATTCATAATACTCAAAGTACAATGAGATTTTCAAACCTTACACATGCTACAATCCTGCCATCTCTAAAACAACAACAACAGAGTTTGGAGAACACCTGTTCAAAGTGCTTTAGAAACATGCAAGAACAAGAGGGCCAAGACTAATACTGCCCTGTTCTTTTCAACCCTTATTCTTGCCCTGACATGGCCTGCTTCTGGACTGTAGATCTTAGGAAAAGACAGACACTCTAAGAGCATTCTTCCCATTCCATCAATGTGGGCAGGATGAAATATCATGCAAAGTCTTAGTTTCCTCATCTTCACTTGCTGATCCTCAGATCCAGAGAAGAACAGGTTAGATCATTTCCTCCCTAGAGCAAACTGGAACTAGAGTTTGGCTTGTGAATCTGAAAGACAGTTGCTTCCCTGGTATACATCAGCAGATCTACTTCGACTCCACCATGTTTTCTGATTACTGATAGACGTCTGTATTATTATGGGTTCTAGTACTCAGAAAGGATGGAATACAATAAGCATAGTCATTATAAGCAAGTTAATTTGCTGAAGAATGCATCAAAACCGCCTTTAAGAAAATACTTCCTTTGGGAAAGGGAAGTATACCTAGAGAAGGTATATATGTCTTATAGCTAAAGGCTTCCAGAAAAGCCAGTTTTCTCAGCACTCTGATTTAAAAAAAAAAAAAAAAAAGGAACAGGGGAAGCAAGGAAGAAAGAATAGGAAAGACAAGACTTTAAAGGTTAATCAACTTAAAGTAATTATAAAATCTTATATCATATTACAGCAGGAAAGTCTTGGGGGAGGGGATTGGAAGCAATATATACTTACATAGCTACAGACAATCCAATCCAAACAAGTTTGTAACAATAACCCTCTACTCAAATCACTTTCAGACTTTAAAGGAAAACCCAATACTGACCTTTTTCTCAGACTCAGCAATTTAAAACTTTCCTAAGCCAGAAAGAATTTTCATGAACAGACTGACAAGTATATTAGAAAACATGGGTTTAACAGTAGGAGAGGCAGAGTGCCCACAACGTCTGCTCGTGTCCATCAGCACAGAGCCAGCTGTAGAAATGTAGCCCCTCAGAAAAAACTTCAAATTTTCTGTGTCTCCTGCTTGTTCAGACTTCTAAGAAGTGACTTTTTGGCAAATGTTCAAAGGTGGAAGCCAAATACAAAACAAACACTTCAATAAATGCCTGATTTGAAATAACAGTCCCAACTGAAATCAAAGATCATTTTGTCATTTGTTTTGGACTTTCATATCAAAACCTTCATTTCTATAATGATTTAAGAAGATGGACCTGATTACCAGCATAGAAAACTTATAATTCAGAAGGGCTCATAACAGGTGCTCTGATCAGAGTTGTTCTCTGTAGAATTCGATAATACTGATGTATAGATCGCATTTATACAGGCCATCATAGTGAACGAATAGCCAGGCATGAAGCTGAAGGTAGCTTGCTCTCCTAAGAAGTATTTCAGTTACCGGAGTGAAGAGCCTAGGCACATCCAACTTTTCTTCATACTGTGAGGGAATTTATGAAAACAATTCACCATTACTCACAATTTCTCCATTGACAATATCCTTCTTTCATGTTACCCACTTGCTCCACTTCTACTGCGAAGCGGTTCAATCAGGTTTAGTCAACAACACTGTACTTTTCTACGTTACCTACCTGTTCTATACGCATGATAACATTCCAGTTCCTATTACTACTCATTTAATATCAACATTACAGTTTCCATTTGATGCTACTCTTACACTGTCATTTTTAAATATACCCTTAAGTGCTTGCATTTAGTGCAAAAGATTGCACTACCTGCCACATGTAGTTAACACACCTACTCTAAATTTTGTGGAATGACTACTCCTTCATTCACTGAATAAGAAAATGCGAAAAAGCATTAACAAAAAGTCTATCCAGTCTACCCTGCATTAGCTGTGTGAGCAATTTTGTCCTGCTCTCTCTCCTAAACGACTTACTTGATGGATTTGACTCCTTACTCAGCCTGACTTTCCAACCACATATTATATTAATCTGGATTATTTATGAGAAATGTAACACTTCTGAGTATCTCTGTACATGTATCCACAAAATACAACACAGACAAAACAAACATTTTGCTCCAGAAAGCTGAAATTTCCTGTCTAGGTCAGGTCTTGATGATGGCAGTTGGAGTTTGGTTACTGATGTCATAAAACGGATAAGTGAAAAATTCCTGGTTCAGTGGCAGACCATCCACAATATCTTCACATTGCCTCAAAAGATTGGTTTGACTGTGTTTTCTCTAACTCAACAGTTTAGTTGCATTTGTATGGTATTTGTGTCCCATGAGATTATGAAGCTTAGGAATACAAGATTGTACACAACAAGCAAGCGTATTTTATCTAAAATGTTTCTATCAGAAAAGAAAGATCACTCTTTTATTAGACTTCAACTAGAATTTTGGTTTCATACTAATCAACCTAAAATTATATTTACTATACTTGAGAAATGGTGAATGCTTGTTCCTAAAAAACTGCTTGTGATGTTGGAACAATGGAGATCCTGAATGATTATTCATGGGGAAAAAAAGAAGGACAGGTCATGATACAATCACTTTCTATGTAGGTCTACATGAAACACAGTCAGAAGAACCCGTGATCTCCAGAGTCTGTTAAACATTAATGTGTGCTTTGTGTGTGCCAGCAATCATAATCTATTATAATATATGAATCCATGCCCCAATTCAATAACTATTTATGGTAGCACAAGCCCACCACAAAGCAACATAAAAATTACTTATGACATTTACTACCAAGAAAAAAATTCTACCGATTAATGTAATGCTATTAATTTTTCTATTTTATGTTATTTAGAACTATACTCCATTTTTTATTTTGCTGACAGTGGCAGTTGAAGATTTAGAGTATCTGGTTTAATCTCTTTTCTGTCAATGGTATCTTAAGATTTAAAGGACCTATGTTTTTGTTTAAATCTTGTTATATGCATTCTCCCTCTTCCCTTTACTCCACATGCTTCTGGGGTAGAGCTTAACTCTTCTGCTAGGACCTTACTCCTACATGGGCTCTCCATGGTCTGCAGCTTTCTTCAGGACATGTCTACCTGCTGCAGCTGCAGCCCTTCACAGGCTGTAGCATGGATATCTGCTCCACTGTGGGCTGCAAGGAGGACAACCTGCATCACCAAAATCAAAGTGGCATCCTCTCAAAACTGGCAGAAGTGGACAATTTACACACACAAGGAAATTCCATCCTCTCCTCCCTTCACCCTTCACAATAACTTTTTCTTCCTCCCAATTATTCCACTTTCCAGCAATGTCCAGTCCAAGTTTTGCCCATTACTTCTCCCAGCTTCTGTCCTTATCTTGAATTCCTTGAGCACCATGTGTGCCTAAAGGGACCGTGGTGGGTCATCCCCAGCCAGCAGTCAAATACCCACCCTGCCGTTCACACATTCCTCTCTCCTTGAGGTGTGGAGGTAAAAAGAACGAAGGTGAAAAGAGTCACGGATCAAGATGAAGACAGTTTAATAAGAAAAGTGAGAACAGCACACGCAAGCAAAATAAAAAACAGAATTAATTCACTACTTCCCATGGGCAACCAGATGTCCAGCCACTCCCCGGAAAGCATGGCCTCAGCACACCTAAGGGTTACTTGGGAAGGCAAATGCCATAACCATGAATGTCCCTCCTTCCTCCTTCTTTCCTTGAGCTTTTATTGCCAGGCATGACATCATAGTATCATACAATCACTTAGGTTGGAAAAGACCTTGAAGATCACCAGCTCCAACCATCAACCTAACACTGCCAAGCCTACCACTAAACCATGTTCCTAAGTACCACGTCTACACTTCTAAATACCTCCGGGGGTTGTGACTCAACCACTTCCTGGGCAGCTTGTTCCAGGTGTCGTGGGATATCCTTTTGATCAGTTGAGGTCAGTTGTCCCAGCTGTGTCCCCTTCTGAGCGCTTGCCCACCTCCAACACAGTGGCCTTCAAGGGGGGAGTGGGCATAGAGAGAGAGAAAGCTTTATTGTTGTGCAAGCACAGTTCAGCAGACGCCGAAAGACCCGTGTGTTATCAACGCTGTTTTAGCCACAAATGCATAGCTCAGCTCCAGATCGGGCTTTGTATTTCCCCTTCAGTTCTGATACAGGAAATTTGTGCTGGAGAATGGAGCTTTGAAAACCTACAGCTGAAATAATCAGAGTTTACACCAATACAGTTTACAGCAAAGTTCACCTGTGTGTGTAACTTTGGATGACTAGTCTACAGGGACACAAAGAGACTGAGAAGCCTTTGCTAGAACATGATGATGCAGATGGACAAGCCCTCAAACAGGTGTAAACTCAAACATTAATCTGTCCACTGAGAAGCCACTGTCCCGTATATTTCATGTGAGATTCAAGACCTGTTTTGGTTTCGGCTGCCACCAGCAACAAAAGCGCCACACGGCCGCCCCTCCCCCTGCCGGCGTGCAGAGGAGAATGGAAAGAAAGAGGCAGAAAACTGGTGGGTCGGGATAAGGGCAGTTTAACAGAACAGCAAACAGAGGGAAACAGAAACAACAACAGTACAAATAAGGAGAAAACACAACAATGAACTGCACGACCCAGACAGCCACTCTCCCGAACAGGACCGGCGCCGCACGCTCCCAAACCGCGAGTGAGTCCCTGCCGCGCTGCCCCCTCCCCCACTGGAACCCAGCGTGACATCACATGGTATGGAATACCGGCCTCTGCTAACCCTGTCCTGGCCAAACCCAGGACATTATCCACCCCTTATTCCATACCATCTACATCATGCCCAGGTCCCCCACAGTC
>Ga0065711_1031657_pt1 | contig 29074 bp, 20 predicted proteins | sample Hoacrofraction12_FD_59098 | JGI IMG/M metagenome (GOLD analysis project Ga0065711, IMG submission 59098) | Hoatzin crop microbial communities from Cojedes, Venezuela - Epithelial fraction 12 v2 (version 2) | ecosystem: Host-associated > Birds > Digestive system > Esophagus > Crop | place... | reverse complement strand
GGGGCCGGGCGGGGGCCGGCCCACGGGAGGAGGGCGGCGGGGCTCGGGGGCAGCTCTCTGGGCTCCTCCGCGGGCCGAGAAGCGCCGTCTCGGGGTGGCTCTGCCGGGGTGGTGCTGTCTTGGCCCGGGTCGTTTGGTGCTGGGCGGGAGGCCCGGGGCCGTTGTTTCGGTGTTGCAGGCGCTCTTCTGCGTGCGGAAGGGTTTAGAGCCTCTAAGAGCCGAGTTAAACATGACGAGAGCTGAAAAACGCCTTGGCTTGTTCCGCTGGAAAGTGTGGTTCTCAAAGAAATTGTTTATTTAAAGCTTTGAAACCACTTGTCCATATTCTAATCTTTAAACTCACTTGGAAAGACATAATTATTTCAAGCGTTCTAAGCTGTCCAATACATTGGCATTGCTCTAGTGTAATTTTTGTTTGTTTGTTTGGTGAAAAATCAAACTCTAGAATGCTAGATGACACAGTTTTTGCCTAAGTACGTAGGTGACTATCATGGTTTAACCCCAGCTGGCAGCAACACACCACGCAGCCGTTCACTCACACCCCGGACCCACCGGTGGGGTGGGGAGGAGAATCGAGAAAAAACCGCTAAAACTCATGGGCTGAGATAAAGACAGTTCAACAGGGCAGCAAAGGAAGAGAAGAGAATAATAATATAATATACAAAACGAGCGATGGGCAGTGCAGTTGCTCATGACCCGGTGGTGACTGGCCTGTCCCCGCACAGTGCTCCCGCCCCCAACCAGCTCCCCCAGTTTATATACTGGGCATGGCGCCGTACGGTATGGAACATCCCTCTGGCCGGCTGGGTCAGCTGTGCTGGCTGTGCTCCTGCCCTGCTTCGGTTGGCAGAGCATGGGCAGCTGGAGAGTCGTTGGCTTAGGATAAGCATTACTTAGCAACAACCAGACCCATCAGCGTGTTATCAATGTTATTCTCAGGCTAAATCCAAAACACAGCACTGTACTGGCTACGAGGAAGAAAATTAACTCTGTCCCAGCCAAAACCAGGACAGCGGCACGTTCTCTGGAGCCAAAGATGTTACCCTTTCGCTTGCTGTTTAAGCTGTGATCTTGCTGCTGAGTGGGTGTTGCTCAGCTGCAGGGACAGTGCTCTTGTTTTAACTGTGGCTCTGCCCAGGCAGTGGGGATGTGGTTCAGTATGCTTGTAAGGAGCCTTGTGATCTGGGCTCTGAACAAGAATGTAACTTTTTAGTGCCAGTTCACAGAAATTGTACCAGAAAACCCCAAGAAATTAAAAGCTCTGGTAACCTGCAGTTTTCATTTTTTGTTAATATCTAAACTTCTTAAACAGTGCACGTAATCATTTCTTTTGAATTACTTGAAGGTTTGACTTACAGCTAATTTCAGAAAGTTCACTGAAGTACTTCTGATCTTAAAGATGCTGTTGTAGAATAACATACTGGTTTGCAAGCACGTGGGAAACTGGCAGGGGAAAGGAAGGCAGTGTTGTGGGCTCACCCTGTGTGCCGTATCTGGATGAGCCCTGAGGGATTCTGCCACATAAGCACCGAAAATATTCTGTTGGCAGGAGGTCTTTTGATTGCCTCTCCGGGCTGTAATGTCAGGCGGTAGACGGCAAGCACTAAGAGAGACTGCAAAGGCAGAGTTCAGCTCAGCTCTTCAGGAACCAGATTTAAATATCAAGCTGCCGCATTAAACAGCGTCCCCAGATGCTTTTTGTTGTCCTGGAAGATGTCAGTGGCCTCTCGGAAAGGGACAGGGGTGAGAGTATAGCGCCATGTTACAGGTTGCTTCCGAGGCAGCTGGCTCTGGGGTGTTCCCTCGAGGCTTGGCGTTCCGGTGGTGTCTAAATGGCTTTGCACAAATGTGTTTTCAGCCACTGTGTGTAAGTGTGTTACAGGGAGGCTGTAGCCTCTTCCATGATGCTTTAGGTTGATTGACCTTGTAAAATGCATCCTGTGCTGCTTTTGTTTTTCTGTTTGCTGAAGACAGAAGCGAGTCATCACGATGCCAGTGTTGCCCCTGGATGAACTCCAGCTGACAGAAAGGGACCCCAAGACAGGGAAGCTGAGAACTTTACCGGCACTGGTGAGCTGTGTTTCTCCCGAAAGCCAAACAAGACCTTTAGTAAAGAATTGTCTTATGTTGAGACCTGGGCAAAACTACCCCTTGGTCCAGGATAAGATGAAGCTTGGTTAGCTTACCTGTTAAAGAAATGTTCTTTGTGTTTACTGCATTCGGATATTTGAGATTTCATTTACCACCATCGAAAAAAAACAAAAAATCTTACTGTGTTCAACATCTGTAATAAACTGTGTTCTCCCAGAACTACTTATTGTTTCGAGGAACAGCCCAATTAGTAATGTAAACTCTGCTGCAGTAGAGAGAATGCTTTGGGAGCTTTTGCAAGCGCTGCATGAAGTTTAGCTCTGAGCTATAGCACTGGGAGAAGTCCATCCGTTCACTGCATCCTGTGGCTTCAGCTTGGTGAAATCAGAAAATTAAATCCATAGTAACCCTTTTCTCCGCGAAATAAGAAGGCATGGCGAGAGCCTGCTGGGCGTGTTGCAGAAGTGGGCCCCGCTGTTAGTGCTGCTTGCTCGTGAGGAGGTTCACCCTGGGCATACGTGTGGGTCGAGGCAGAGCTCGAAGCAGTGGCTTGCTGCTCAGCACGATTCTCATTCTAGGGCGGGAGTATTTGGGCAGAGCCTGTCCAGTAACCTCGGGGAGGGGCAGTGAAATGTTTCTGCTCTGTATTTGGTGGTCATGTTGGTTTGACTTCATGGAATGTTGTGCAAGAACTGGTTCGGAGGAAAAAGAGAGAGTGGGGCCATGTTTCAAAGGCATGACGTTAAGCTGTTGCATTTGTTTCAGAGGTGGGGGAGGACAGCTTTGCAAGGCTGCTGGTTAATAGAATGCAAGGAGCAATGTCTACTGAATTATGAAAGTCTGAAAATATTGCAGCTAAATAAGAATACAAACCCAGTGATCTGTTGCCTTGAACGATTAGAAAATGGGAAGCTACCAGGGAGCTGAATGTTACACTGTGTTAAAGTGTAATTTTGTGTTGGTTTCCTAAGGCTCAGCAGGCAGTGCCAATTTTAACTGGGCATTCCTGTCACTTGGTCTCTAGTTTTAACGCAGTGTTTTGGCTTTCTGCAGCACCCAGAAATAAAAGCAGATCGGTCTTTTGTGCTATACAGACCGCCACCGGTTGTCAGAGACCCTGCTTTAGTGGAAGAATTCTTGGAGCGAGCAAAATTCATTGCAGATGACCTGAACTGGCTTCTGGCTTTGCCTCATGACAAGTTTTGGTGCCAGGTAATGATTGTATGTGGACACTGAAGAAAAAGCATGAACAATCGAGGTGCTGCTTAAAGCCACGAACTTTAAATCATTTTTGTAAAGACTTGCATGTGCTCGTTATGTCATTTGTCAAGTCTGTTAATTACTGCACTCTCTGAGTGCAGAGAAAGTAGTACTTCCCTATAAATTTTTCGTTGTGGATTTTAAGAGTTTGCTTGTTTTTGATGTATATGTGAATCCTTTTAGTACTCTTGAATGTTTTAGCTTGCTTTTAAATTGAAGTGGGCTGCCTGTAAGCACAAGCCGTGAATGCGTGACGTTCTCTTCTTTCCGTTTGCTTGTCACTTGTTGTGCAAGGTAATATTTGATGAGACGCTTCAGAAGTGCCTGGATTCCTACCTGTGCTATGCCCCTCGCAAGTTTGATGCGTTGTTGGATTGCCATCCGGACGTGAATGACATGCAGAAATGTCTTCATCGGAGTGTCTTCCTGACTTTCCTCAGAATGTCCACTCACAAGGAGTCCAAGGTAAAAATTTTTTTGCCTTGCAAGTGCTCTGGGCTGGATAGCTTAGGGAAAAGACAATCGGAGAAATTAATCATGGTTCTTACTTGCATGTCCAGCTGCGTTTCTCTCCCTGGCTATTTTTATCAGGCTGTTTCTCCATACGGAGGTGATGCTTCAGCTCTGAGTGGTTACCTGAACTATGCAGTGATTTCTCAGGGAGGAGATCCAGGCAATCAACTAAGTAATAGCGGGCTAGTCACGTGTGGTGGCATGATAAGTTGCTGTAGGAGAGAAAAGAGCAAGCTGGCCTTGGTGCGGCCATGTGGAACGAAGGCTCTGCAGGCCCACAGTAGCCGAGCGTTAACTCCCTCAGTGCCACTTCCTCTGGCCATGCAGGAAGCTGCACGAATACCTGTCTCTCCTTGAACTTTACCCAAGTTTTGGACACACAGTGAAATAGCTCTGAATTACTGGGGTTTTGGCATGAGGATTGAAAGATGTACTCAGCCCTAATTGTGTGAGTGTAACTCCTATCAGCAGCTGAGGAATTTTCACAAGGCCTTTGGGGAGGATGAGGCACCTCGTGTTTTAGCAATTACTCCCTTGATGTCCTCATTGGTTCATGATGTGTTATTTAGCGATGCACTGATTCTCCTGGTTACTGCAGTGGTGACATTCAGGACATTTGGAGGAGAGGTCTTGGAGCGGGAGCTGGAGGACTGGGGCAGGAACAGGTAGAAGGAATGCTGGAGCCTGCAGCTGGCACCACTTCAGCAAGAATATGACACCTCTATGGTGTCTTTCATTCCAGGATCTGATTAAATCTTACCACTCCACTGAGGCAGGCAAGCATTTGAAACCATTTTATAGTTGAGTAATTTGAAGAGAATGAATAGTCTATTGTCCCGCAGGCAGTCAGCAGGAGTTCTAGAAATTGAACCTAGCCAGCGTAAAGCCCTGTCCCTCCGCTTTAGCAGCAGGAGTGTGTGTGCTGCCTTTCGCCGTGATTGAAAACATTTGCTGTCGTAGGCAAATTTGTCTTCTGGAAATCCAAAATCATGTTCTAGCTTGCTTGCTTCTTGGTGTCAAAGACAATGGAGTTTTTGTCACCTAGAATTTGAGAAGAAATTCTTTCAATGTTATGAGTCCTGTGCTTTTGACACAGTGTTCTAGCAGTCAGGGGATAGAGCTGCAGTGCCTGGGTTTTATTCCTACTTGTCGCTGATGCAGTTGTCTTTGGTGCCTTGATTCTACTCTGCCAGGGTACCAGTAACCTCAGGCTGCGATCTCGCGTATGCTGTCAGTGTCAGTTAAGTTGTTCTTCCTGCTACCAAGCTGAGCTGTTCTTGTGTCAGCTCAGCTGCTTATTTGCCCATGTGGTGAGCCAGGGCTGGGAACCGAATGAATTGGAGGTACGTTTTTGTTGTAACTTTTAGGTCACTTTGTTCACTTCGTGGTGCAGCCTGGCCCTGTGACGAGTGGTGCGAGGCCGGTGGGGTAGCAGGGACCAGCATCTGGGAGCGTGGGGATGGAGGGCTCTGCAGAAGCTGGTGTAAGCAGACTTGCTGCCTTGTACGAAACAAAATCCTTAACACATGCTGGAGAGAGGTTTTTACGGGTGTCGTCATAATGCTGGAGTTCTTGCAGAGTAAGATATCGATTATCCTTTAAATTACTTCTTTTTTTTTTTTTGTTCTTCTTTGTAGGAGCATTTTATCACTCCCTCTGTCTTTGGAGAAATTATTTACAATAACTTCCTGTTCGACATCCCGAAGATTCTGGATCTCTGTGTGCTTTTTGGAAAGGGAAATGGTCTCCTGCTCCAGAAGATGATTGGTTAGTGAGGCAAGGAACAGCTTGTTGCGGTTAGGCTTTTGCTACTCCTGTAATGGCAAGTGGTGAGCAGGGTTTTATACCCATGTTACTGCTCTGAAAACAAATTGTTCAGTGGCAACTAGAATCTATAATTTCTAGATCAAGTTCTAGATTGGATTATTTTTTCTTTTTTTCTTGTGAACTTCATTTATGTCAAGGAATGTGGCCTGCTGCTGAGCTGTGCTGAGCTGGGCTTGTGGTGTCAGGCGTGAACCAAGGCTCAGTTATGCCTCAGCATAACATTTCCCTCGGCCACTGTAAGAGGACCGTGAGGGCTCTGTAAAATCCTAGTACGGGTGGGAAGGGGCGAACAACTCAGTTCCTGGGCAGGGCCGGAGGAGGGTTGGGAGAAGGGGAACAGTCCAAGCACTCATAGGTGTGCTTCTGTTCCCAGAGCTGGGGGCCGAGTCAAACGTGCAACATGAGGTAATTGCTGGTCTGTGAATTGGGCGAACTTGAAATTTCAGTGCAGACATTGATTTATATAGGCCTTCAAACCACAGAGCCCTTCAGAGCGTTGCTCAAGCTGTGCTTATCCCGAGATTTCTCCGTATCTGTACAGACAGTCTTAGTGGCAAGTGCATATTAAGCAACATCTCGGCCTTGGATGCTAGAGCCTGCGCAATGGAGAGGAGGCGTATTGGTTTAGCTTCTGTGTTTATCCTGTGCCCTTTTCACAAGGAAATTACCTGTAGTCTTTAACATCCACCACAGATGGAAAAGCACCTAACCTGGGATGAAGTGAGCTCTTCTTCCAAAATTCTAACCCACTTTGTCTGCAGTTCGTGTAATGAAACTTTTTCCTTTCTTTGGTAGTTACTTCTGTCTCATTTCCAAGTTTACTAACATGAGAAGCATTAGAGATCATGTGATGCAGCTGAATTTCCAGACCAGAAAAGCTTAGATAAACCTTTGCATTTTTGAATCCCTTTATCCTTTTTCAGTAACTTCTGCTCTAAATTCATCTGTCAAGCCTCAGAAGTGGGAAGAACGCATGACAGATAGACAGTTTTTTCAGATGTGAAGCTTAGATTATCTGGGTCTTAAAATATTCTGAAGAAGACCTAAGTATATGAAACCTCATTTGAATTATACGTACGCTTTAGAGCGCAATGCAGTAACGCTGCGCACAAGTGATCAACGATTTACTCACCTGACTATTTGCATTATGTTGTGGTGGCAGTTCTGGTGTGTAATTCATAACTTGATAAACTTTAGGTTCTTCTCAGAGTATAAATTTTTCTGAAACCTGTCTCGTAACTCTTACCTATGCTCTGTCCTTGCTGGAGAACTCTGTTAATTTTCATAATCTGAACAGTAAATTAAAGGAAAATAGGCAGCCTCTGTGCTTACTTGGTGAGGATTTATGGTATGCCATTACTCAGTGGAGTATTTTGTAAAGATAATGAAGTCCTAGTAATATAATAGCAGGTATTACTAAAGCCTCATTACCTTTAAGAGATATTCTGCTGAACATTTTCCAGGGTATGCTGAACTGTTATCAGTAATTAAAAGTCAACTCCAGTTGTCAAATAAAGGAACTAGGAATGTTCAGCAATAGTATTTGCATTATTCATGGATTCAGTCTCTGGGGCGTGAATCATCTAACACCTCGTTTGCTCTGCTCCGATGAACGTGTTCTCATTACCAGTCCTCCAGCTGCACTGCGGAGTCCATGGGCCGGCCTCGTAGGAGTAGGCTCCGTGTGTGAGTTGAGAAGTGAGCCCGTGCCTGTGTCCTAGGTGGTTATTGGCTGAGTCTGGAGGGGGCCGGGTGCCACTGGCAATACAAGCGCATCTTCCGGTGCAGATCTGCTTGTTGGCATGAGTGTCTGAGCTAATGGGAAATGGTCTCCTTCCCCCTCTCTTCACAGAAAATATCTTCACCCAGCAACCAAGTTACTTCAGTGACCTCAACGAAACTCTGCCCACTGTCCTCCAGGTACTGCTGCTTCCCTCCTTGGCTCAGGGCTTGGATTGCATCTGGAAACGCGGCACAGTGTAGAGGGTGGAAGGGAGCGAATGTGCTCATAGGCAGGCAGAATGTATTTGCTATTGCTTACTTTCTCTAGTTTATGCTAATGTGCGTCACATAGTTTCTGAACCTTCATCTAAAACTATTACCTGAGGACTACTTGCTATTACCTTCCTTCAGCTTCTGGCCTTCTCTGCACTTGTCCAAGGAATTTTTGTTAGGCGGTTCAAAAAGTGTTCTTTGTACCGCTCCACCAAGCAGGGGAAGCATTAAAACTTAGAACAACGAAACAGAGGCCGTGAGAGGTAGCTAAGGCTTGGCAGAGTAGAGTGGGTTAGTGTTAACGCTGCAGGTCCTCGGGAGTGAATGGAAATCCGTTGGAGGGGATGCGTTGTTGCCATAGAAAAGACATTTGACACCTCTCCATGTCTCAGCTTTCATTTTTATAAGCAGCTGGTATATTCCCCAGGCTCGGTAAGCAGGATTCACATTTAGCCTGAGAGGGAAATCAAGGTGCATTGACATCTTTGTACCCTAAAAATGACATGTTTGTGTCCTCAGAAAGCTCACCTATGCACAAACATAATCAAACCCCACAGTACTGTTTACCCCAAGACACCTATCATGTCACTTGACTTTTTGAAAGCCTACATTTTTCTTGCTTTCTGTGTGTTAAGAAATGGCTAGAGCTAAATCTCAGAGGTGATACCACGTTTAAAAAATATTCTGGGATGCAAGACCAGACCTTCAAACGTATTACTGGGGAGGACAGCAGAGATTCCGTTTGCTTTCCGTGATGTACCACGCTGGAGCAGTTTCTCTGCAGAACACTGGTTTCTTTACAGTGTGTTTTCGTAACCGTTGCAGGGCGATACTGGTGTATCGGAAGTGTAGGGATGTCACAGCTCGAACAAAGATGTGTCGTTACTGGTCGATAAAGCCGTTGATGTGCTTACACTGTCACTGAAAGCAGTTGATACCAGTGCAGGTTTAGGAACTCGTGTGCCTGTAGAATAGTAATATTAACCCCCAGTGTGCAGCTTCGGTACCTTTTGCTGCCCATTCACGTGTCTCCAGGAGGAGGGTTTGACAAATCTCTCAGGGTGCGGATGTACGGGAACTGCGGTTAAGTTGGTCCTACAGCAGAGACTGTTAGCAATCTGGAACCTGTTTTTATGGGCTTCTCCTCAGATTCTTGTTTATAAACAAGAGCCACAAGATCCATCCTGCTGACCTCACGGGAGATGGCAGGAAGGCTCTGGGACTTGCCCGTAAGCACGGGGTGGTGTGAACTTCCCAGTTGTCCCCCCACTCCCTTGCAAATAGGGATCCCGAGCGGCTCCCAGCATTGGCCTCAGTGGCTGATTTTCTCACGTAGCTGAGGATTTGGATTAGTTACAGTCCCTGTCCCAGCACCACCACCACCGTTGCATGCAAGTCGTGTGGAAGCGCAGTGTGGCCCTTCCTGCTGTAGCCTGCAAGAGTCTGTTGCAGCTTTCGTCCTCTGCAGCTTTGTGCTGCGTGGAAATAGTCACGTATTGCATATAAAGCACGTCCCATTGCTTTCCCCGGTCTGTTTTAACCCTGTTCTGTTCTCTTGATCTAGGTGTTCAGCAATATTTTGCATAAGTGTGGCTTGCAGTGTGAAGGAGCCTCTGCTGAGCCCCAGAAGTTGGAAGAAAGAGTGAATGTGACTCCGGGGAACATGCCACTCCAGGTAGGGCTGCTGCTCCTTGTGCTTGCCTGTTTGGAGTCCTGCGAAGTGAACGCTTCGTGGAGCAGCAAGACCACAGAGGGTCGTTCTGTTCCCAGACACTGGTGGCTCATACAGCACATGGTTCCATGTCATTGTTTCACTGTTTGTTCTGTGTTTTGATGATACAGCCTTTCCACCATGCGTTGGTTGCTCTGCTCCCGTGCGTGTCAACTGTATCCATTGTAGCATGGATTCTTTTTAAACCCGGCATCTTTTTTTGCTTAACCAGCTCATAAGTAATGTCACAGAGCATCTGACAGAAGCCTCCACATAACCCTGACAGTGATCAGTGTTGATCTTTCCTTCAGAAATGTTTGTTTAACAACAGTATGCTTTAATTAATTAAGGTTTGTGTTTTTTTGTGCTGGGTCCTGTGCAGAGACAGGCCCCATCTGAGTTAGTAGCCCTATCTCACAAGACGTTAGTCCCACAGTCTGTACATGGGAGTTGTTACCGCTGCCCTGGAAATGCACTGAAATGGCCACTGAAGTCATCCCTTTAATTCCTGTATTACTGCTATGCAGTGCTTTCAGATAGATGGGGAAGAATGCTGTATGTGGAGAAAATACAGAGGCCAAAGCCACCGTCTGAAACAGTGATGAGGATTCTCGTAATTCCACAGACCCTTTCATGAGAGTGAGCAGTTGGGATTGCGTTGTAGATGTTTAAAGCATAGAGGTTTTCAGAGAGATGTCGTTACTGGGTCTAGAGGCAGAAACGTGTCGTGTGTTTACGAATTATAGCAGACTCTCTTTGTGCAGTTGGGACCAGGCTTGGTCTGAGCACAGTGTGTCCCAGCTAGTGAGTTCCTGTGTTCCTAGGAAAACTTGTCTGGCTTTTCTCTCAGACATTGCTCTTTCTCCCTCAGGAGCTGAAGGATATTGTGCTGTACCTATGCGACACTTGCACGACACTGTGGGCGTTTCTTGATGTCTTCCCATTGGCTTGCCAGACCTTCCAAAAACATGAGTTTTGCTACAGGTACATCTTGGACTGCAGACAGAGCTCGTCTTGGCAAAGTAAAAATACTGAGTGTGTTGCTGTGTCCTGTCCCAGCGCCTTCATCACTAAGAGTAGACCGATTTAATGCAGCTAGAGACTGCTAGGTTCACAGCGACAGGAATACAGAGACTCCCGGTAAATCAATGAATATAGGGACATCTAGAAGTTTGTCTGTTATATGTTCACCTTCGTCACGATCCAGATCCTAGAGGCAGGCAACCATGACAGTAAGCGGTACCCGCTGTGCTTGGGAAGGGATGGAGAGGGATGAGTAGAAAAGACTTGTGGACAAAAAGAGCTTCCTGCTGTAGGACCTGAAGCAAGGGAATTAGAAAGTCTCGTGGAGTGATAGTCCATCAGGGTCTGAAAATAAACATTTTTGCTTGATGTTATACCTAATTTTTATGCTAGAGAATATTATTGAGGTTTGGCAAAAGCCGAGTGCCTGGGAGAGGGTAAGCCAGTGCTATCCCAGCTGGGCTGACCGTGAATTCCCTGTCCAGCTCTGGATCACAGTGGTGATGAGTCAGGATGGGCTGAAGGACCGGGCAGCTGGGTGTGTTCCCACAGAGGCTGCAGGCTCTTGAGAGGCACTGACCTGTCTTGCTCCAGGTGTTTTCAGCCCCCAGATCATCTTGTAGAGTCCTGCATTGACAGCCCTTGTTTAGGGCCAACTGAAGTGATTATTTATCATCCTTATTTCCCCTGTTTTGTTTGTTTGTTAGCGTGAACGAACACACGCTTGTGGTTTGCTTTTGTTTCCAATCACGCTGCAGACCTCTGAAGTCTGAGAGCTGCCAGTGGTTTGCGGACCAGAGGCTGAGTAATGCTGCTCTGGGGTGTGTAGGTTTCTGTCCGCTTTGGGTGTTGTCTTCGAGTTGGTTGTTGAGAGAAGAGCAGGCTGGTGGACAGCTAGTGGCTATTTGAATTGGCAGGCAGCACTGCTTACATGCTCGGTTACTCAGAGGAGGAAAGTCTTTTGCTTCTAATTCTACTGTCAAAGTCAGAGATGTGCTGAAATAGTCTTGATCTCTATGCAGTGGGACAACAGCAACGCGTTTTCATTACTGCTCAATATGGGCTAATTACTGGGTCTTTGGAGCGTGGGGAGGGAAAATTGATTTAGGTGTCGTCTTTTTGGCAACTCTGTGAGTCTGAATCAATCTGCTGGCACTTGCTAATTTCTGTCCCTGACTAGAAGTATCCACCAGCTTCTGCTACATTTGCCTCAAGGATACTCATTTAACATGTTTGGCTCCTAATGAGAGACGTGGACATAATGTTCCTAATGGAGCCTCTGCGCGTCAGTCCGGCTTGGCTTTTGTGCAGAGTGCTGTAAACCATGATTTGTAACATCTCGCTGCTCAGGAGCCAGTACCGGCTGTTACTCCGTGAGGGTGCTCCTCCGCATCTCGCGGTGCTCTGTCCCTGAAGGAAAGGGTCTGTGTGGGCTGCCTGGCACAGAAAATGCGAAACTGGACCAAACGAGCCTTCTGTGTTTCCTCCCTGCCACATCCTATTGACACATCCTCTTAGGCTTTCTGCATGTTGGATACCTTCATCTAAATGCCTACCTAGAGCAGAGCAGAGTAGCCAGACCAGTAAGAATTTGTTGGAAATCATATCCTGTTTCATACCCGGTTTTTAGCATACAGCAAGATAGGTTCATAAGGCTGTTGGCGCGGGAGGGGGTGTTTTGGGATGGACTCCAGCATGTCAGCTCTTTGCAGACTGCGGATTTGCGTTTGGGGTGTTTCTCGGTGGGGCAGATGGCTCTTCTGTTCAGTAGCATGTTGCTTTTTCAAATGTGTCTCTTTGCCTGCCTCTTCAAAGACACCTGGATGGTTTCCTTCGAGTGCTGCTCTTCATCTGTTGAATATTTGCTTGCTTGTGTTTCAGGGAACAAATAATAAAATGGGGTGATGCTATGGAGTACTGCTAGTGAGGAGAATTTCATGGGATTAACCATTTGATTTGTCCTTCAGTGAATTGAAGCCTCAGTTGACAGTTCCTGTTTTGTTACCGCTTTCTACAGATTAGCTTCGTTTTATGAATTGGCAATTCCCGAGCTGGAATCTGCAGTGAAGAAGAGGCATTATGAGGATAACAGGTGAAAATGTCTGCAAAGGCTTGCATTTTCTTTTCAGTAAAATTCTCCCAGGGCTTAGTTAAAAATTCACTTCATGCTGCTTTACCTGCCTCTGCGGAATCTTTTTGTCTTTTTTTTTATGGTGCTTCAAAGAACTCTGAAGAGATGGCTTTTCTAATTCCAAATTTTCCTGGGCGGTGAGGTGACTAACAGTTCCCTTCACTGCTGTCTAAGAAGAAACTTGATGGGAGATGCATTCAAATTGTAACAGAGTGTGAAGACGTGCATGATATCTCTCTGTGTGGATTGGTCTCATTTTAAGGCACAGACTACCCTGGTACAGTTGAGATGTCACTTGTCTACCTGTCGGGACATTTGGTGATTGAGACTAACTTTGTTCAGAGCATGGATTTTTCCTTCATGTGTGTGAAATGGCTCTGATCTCTGGTCCTTGCAGCAAAAAGACAGTTCTGCTAATGAAATGCCTCCTCTGGAGGGGTAACTCTAGGGCAAAGGTGTGTTGAAGATTCGGATTTCTTGTGCTAACATTAACAGTGTGTTCTTTTACTCTCTCTGAAGCGTTTTTGCTGATTTGTGGAGGAGAATTTCACACTCCAGGAAGAAGATGATAGAGGCTTTTCACATCCTAATAAACCAAGTCTGTCTGCAGCCCATCTTAGAAAGCAGGTATTGGCACTCGGGCTCTGTGGTGCTAGCCAGTTGTTGATTGCCATTGCAGGAGAGATTGTTTCTTCGTTTTCAGACTTAGTGGAGAAAATGAACCAGATACTGCTGTTTGTGTTTGGGTCGTAGCCAAAGACTTTAGCTAAGATCAGAATTCTGTTGTCCTGCACAACAGGAATGCCCCAGATGAAGCTATACGATCCAGAAATGGTGTGATGAGCTGTGTGTTGGCCCCACTGAAGTGGGATAAGGCTGGGATCCAGCAAGCGTTCTAACCCGAGTTTATGGCTAAGTTGCAAATTCCAGTGCTGTGTGTAGACACCTTGACTGAGTCACCACAGTAAAAGCGATGCAGCGTTACGGATCGCTGAAAATAGTAATTTTAAATCTATACACTGGTGCCTTTACCTAGTTCTGCACCTGCTCCTGTTGTGAAAATTGTTAACCAATAGCTCTGAGTAATCAAAAAATGAAGGCAGGTATAACCATCCTTGATTTGAAATAGAGAAATGGAGAAAAGTGAAGTGGCCCAAAACCATGCTGCACGTTGGGGATGGAGCCAAGAACCTGGACCATGTTTGGAAGGCCAGCGCAGTCGCGGGCTGGCCTCTTGTTGCCTGTACTTCTTATGGGTTTTGTGGATTGCTGCTCTCTGTGGCTCCTGTTCTGCTTTAGTATTTTCCCTGGTCTGATATCAGGAGAGTTGCCCAAGAAGATGAGGAGGGTCTGTTTGTGGAATTCCTTATGAGAGACCTGGATTTGCTTCCCTGACTTCCTCTGTGACCTGGACTAAATTACCCAATCTATCTGTGCTATAACTCCAGTCCTTAAAGCAGCAGTGAGCCTTGCCTGACCCTCAATTACCTAAGTATTGCCTTTCAGTACCCACCACAATATTGGAAGTGTAAAGAAACCAAAGTGTGTAGTGTGTTCCGATCCACAGTCTGAGGGACTATATATACTTCAGAGGCAGTAAAGGACAGCTCCAGACACTCACTGCCAGTTTGGTGGGAGCTCCTGTGAAAACAACATCTCCAGCTTCTAGGGAAATACCACCTTCGTCTGCCTGACCCATTGCAGAGGGCGTTCTGTCCTGCTGTGAGGCTTGGGGCATCAGCAGCCATGGGAGGTCTGGGCGTTAGAACAGAAGGGTTGCAACAGGAGTTTGCTTGGCCTGTGTTCTTACATAGGTGAGCACATATTTTCTGGGAGGTTCACTGGTATAATCCCAAGACGTGTAATAAGAGTGCAATTAGAAAAGCCCTACACACCCTTTTCTGCTTATTGCAAGTCTGAAGCATCAGACTACGATTTGTGAGACCTGTCAGTAGTCCTGTAATTCTAACTGTGGTACGGCTGTAGATTGAGCTGGCTGAAAGGTTTGCTGAACTCATAAAAGAAGCTTGTTTCCATTTGACCCTTTGCTCATGTGAAAGCCAAAAAGTGGACTGAAATCTGTTCTCAAATGGGGTTTTCCCTTGATGCATGGATGTGACTGGTTTGGCTAGTGAGGCGGAATGTGGAGGTTGTGCAATGCGGTAGGCTTACCACTGAGTTTTTCACTGCTTTGTGCCATTGTTTTCTGCAGCTGTGAGAACATTCAGCCTTTTATTGAGGAATTTCTACAGATCTTCACTTCAGTGCTTCAGGAAAGGAGGTGAGTCTGGCTGAAAGAGGCCCACAGGGAGGGTCAGCTTGCCTTCCTCTTCCATTCTTTACAAGAGAATTGCCCGAGACACTATTACGAGGCATTACGATGCAGTTGGGAGTTAGAAATCATTCTAACTAGTTGGGAGAACTGCTGTGAGACGATTTCAGGCTGCGGTACAGACTTTACTGTAAAGATGAGGAGGATGTTGCGTGATGCTGGAGAATGTTATTCTTCGCTCTCTTTAATCCAGGCTTTCAAAGCGGAGGATAGCATTTAGCCTTTAGCTACCTGGACAGGTTAGACTATGATTACTAATCTGTGCTTCTCAGCTGGGGTGACCAGAGCAGAAAGATATTAAGTGCTAATGCTGAAGGTGGGAAGTGAAGAAGTGGCAGAACTGTGAATTCCATCTTGTCCTCCTGACGGTGCTGTCATTCTGATCCTGTTCAAGTCATAAACCATATTTTTTCTGTAATGCGGCACTGGGTTACGGGTCTCAGCATCATGAGAAGTGTTGCAGCTGGCTCTGATGTCTTGGGGGGAAGTGCTGCTGCAGCATAGTGGGGGTAAAATCAGACATAGCAACCCATGCTGGATTTCAGTGGTGGGCAAGAGGTTGTACGTGTTGCTGCCTGAGCAGTGAGGAGCTCAGAGTGGCATCGCAGGGATGGTAGTGTGGGACAAGTCTGCTAGTAATTTGTTCTTGCGTTCAACTGATTAAACTTGCTTCTGTGTTTTCAGATTTCTCCGTGACTATGATGAGCTGTTTCCTGTTGAGGATGACATCAGTCTGCTTCAGCAAGCGTCCTCCACTCTGTATCCTTTGCTGTCACCTTGGGGTCTTGCAGACCTGGCTGCTCTTGGATTCCTTCACGGCAGTGGCATTTCCAGTGTTGCTGCCGCTGGTTAAGCTGATGGAAGGTTGTCTCTTAAAAAAAGAAAGAGGAGAAATGGTAATGTAGGCACAAGCTTGGGAGTCACTCAAAATTGCATAGTTGCTTCAAGGTGAGGTCTGAATATGTGCGTCTAGAAATGTCCTTAATGCTGTCTTCTCAGAGATGAGACCAGGACGGCCTATATCCTCCAAGCAGTGGAAAGTGCGTGGGAAGGGGTAGACAGGAAAAAAGCACAAGTTGTTAAAGATCCACCACCACCAGCAGCATCTAATGGAGCGTCAGCAATGGTGGAGAGCACTGCTGAGGACGTGGAAGAGCTCGGGGCTGCATATGCATCAGAGGATGAGGTGACTAGAGCTGTCTGGGTAGGGCTGGGTTCTGCTCTTCCTGGCCTTGCTCCATTCGTCTGTGAAGAGAGGATCGGTTTTCTCGGTTTGGGGGATGACGTGAGATTTGGTCTTATTTGTTACCTGTGCTAGATTTCAGTGCAGCCCCATGTGCCTAGTGAAACGAGAAACAAAGCTGCACCTGAACCCCGGCTTTATCTTCGAGCAAATTGCTTCTAACTCCGGTTGGCTTGGGTTTCCCATTGCTGTGGTTTGTTTAAATACCGTGCTTCGTCACTGTAGTTCATGTGCATATTTTTTAAATGCACAGTTCTTACGCTATGTGAGGAAGGGATTCCCCAGGGTCTCCTTGCTGACTCGGGGACACACAAAAGTAGTTGTGTGCCCGAGTCTGTGTCATAGCCCTTGTATTGTACAAACAGCTTAGCTGATTTCTCCTCTTTTGACTTCTGTCTTGGACTGCTTTGTGTTTGAATCCTGATAACCCAGGCTGCTTCCTTCCCTTTCTTAACGTGCATACCTGCCACCCCTCGGCTGCTGTCTCTTGCCAGTAATGCCACCAATTCTGTTCGGTGTCTGCAGTGTGCCGGTGCAGCTGCTGCGCTCACTGTCAAGGTGTCCGGGGTGGAGCTGGACTCCCTGATCTCTCAAGTCAAGGACCTGCTGCCAGACCTCGGGGAGGGCTTCATCCTGGCCTGCCTGGAAGAGTACAGTTACAACGCGGAGCAAGTGATCAACAACATTCTAGAAGATAAACTGGTGCCATACTTGGATAAGCTGGACCGAACAATGCAAAGGTGTGGGACAACTTCTGGTGTGGTTTTGATGCCTTTTGTTTTCTCGTTTGCGGGTTGTCATTGAACATCATTCTTACTGAAGGTTAGACACTTGTAGAGCTCGAAGAAGTTGCGTGTGCATTTTCTTGGGGTAGATAGCTGCAGTGAGAGCTGCTCGTTGCCACCTGCCCCTAGCTTTCTGCCCTCGCTGTGGCCCTGCAGAGGACCGGAACATTTGCCGTGCAGCATTTCAGCAGAGCAGATGCTGGGTGGTGTTTTGTGATGGGGGCACAAACTACTTGGACATGAAACACTCAAATAGGAACCATTAAAATTCCATCATGGGGACATGGGCCTAGCCTAAGCTGGGCAATAGTGTGTTGCCTTCAAAAGTTATTTTGCTGCGGAGGGCAGGGTGGTAGGTGTCAAAATCCCAGCTGTCCTGCAGGAAAGGGCATCTGCAAAGGAACTGATTCAGCTGAAATTCAGCCCGCAGGGTCAAATACGGTATTTGAAAGGCTGCTGTTTTGCGGTTGAAGATAAACCAGAGAGAGATCGGAAATGGCAAATTAGATCCATTTTTACTTACCCTTTGACAAAGTTGCCAGGCTTTTGCTTGCTTCTCGGAGTTGTACATGGGATGTGGGGTTTATAGCTGGTGGTGGAATGGAGTTGGTTTAGTTCCTCTGCAGCTGCTAGCATGTGTTTGTGCTGCAGCAGCGGTTTCTGACGGAGTGTCAGGATGTGAATGTGCTGTTTGTTCACATTTCATGGAGGAATGGGCAGACTGTCTCATTGTTGCATTAAAAAAGGAAAGCTTCTTTATCAGAAAACTGATGTAAATATCTTACTTTTGCAAGAGTCTTGGTGCTCCCGCAGTCAGATCTGCTGATGTGGCATGGGCTTTTGGAAGGACTGGCTTTTTCTGCAAAGGCAGCGGTTACAGAAGATAGAGCTCGAATTTTTTCCCTGCCTTTTGCATCTTCAAACAAAACTGTCAGTTCAATAGCAAATGTAGAATTTTGATCACTGCTGGTTTTAGAAGTGAGCACAGCAGCGTTTTCAGATACCCAGCTGAGCTAACAGCATCAACAAAATGAATGTAAAAATAATGGTCTTTTGACTTGTAAGTTGAACAAACGTAAACCTGGAACCCTGAGAAAGAATTAAGAGGGAACCATAGGGGGATAAACACCCTGACATCAACAGCGGCAGATTATTGGAATTTTTTCCGGCATGTAATTCATCATACTTAGTGTTTGGCTTTAGTGAGTCACTGTTTTGAAACCACGCAGTCTGTTGAATATTCCATGCTCCTGCACAGTTTTACTTAGTCTTACACGAACAGAAGAATTTTCTTTTTGCTTTCTGAAAGTTGCTTTCGTTTCCCAACAAAGGTGAGCTTTGAAAACTGTGCCTTTTATCTCAGACCTGTGCCACGCAGGAGCTGTGCACGTACTATGGTGCGGCTGTGAAATGAAGGGATGGCAGTCTGTGACCCAGTCAGCCAGCAGCACAGAGAGGTTCTTGGCATGCTGTGGATGGCTCTGAGACCGACAAAGAATAAATCAAGGTCTTGGGAAGGAGAGGACTTGCTCTTCCTCAGTTCACCTTTGTTTTTATTCTCTCTGTTTTTTTCATTAACAGACAGCTGAAGCCAGATCCTACTCCTCTAGTCACTTCTCGCTATAATGTTTTCCAGAATGATGAGTTTGATGTTTTCAGTAGGGATTCAGTGGATGTTTCTCGGATACAAAAAGGCAAGCGGTGAGTATCGTGCACCCTTAATTAACCCTGTCTGTCAGGGGAAATAAATATCTGTGAACCTGCAAATTTATTTCTCATACAAGCCTCCTGCAGGAATTTGTTGGCGGGGTGTAAGGCTCATAAAAAATGTTTCCCGCTTGTTTCTTCCGTTTCTCTGGGAAAGTCAAATGAAATGCTGTTAGGGGCTTCGTTTCAGTTGGTGTTTTTCCGAATTGACTTTCCTCTGTGTGCTGCTAGAGTTTACTCTGCCAAGCTCATTTGTGATGTTGGGTTCTTGCTTCTTGGTCTTAATGTTAAACTTGTATTGAACAACAAACCTTGAGAAGAACCATCTCTATGAGCCTGGGGCTGTGACTCAGAAATGGGAAAGAACAGTGATGTGGTTTAGATCCAGGGGAAGCTTCAATACCTATCTGCTGCAAAATCTGATACCGCTCAGTGGCTTCGACTCCTGTTGTTATTCCTGCTGCCATAAGCTGCTGTGGATTTCCTTTGCTTTCTGCCTGGTTTGGCGTGTTGTGCTGTGCCACGCTCCATGCAAATTTAGGTTAGGGCATTGTCCTGCTGCCTGCCATTGATGTCAGCTGTGTTGCTATAATATGGTTGATTTCAGATTCTTTTTGTACACTTTCTCTAACCAGCCCAGTCTGATCTTTATGTTGGTATGTATTTACACAGAACGTAAATAGAAGTCTGGCTGGAGACTGAGCCACACCACCCTGGGAACTCCCAGTTAAGGTTTTGTCGCAGAACTGCTTCAAACTCTCAGGAGAAAACCACTTTTGTCCCAGAGTCCAGTCGAACAACTTTTCAGTAGCAGTGTGTAGTGCTTATATTGGCTCAGCTAGGCAAGAAAAGAATTCCTCTTCTCTCTGGCCAAGACAATGCCTTTTGAAGCGTCCATAGCTGAGAGTTCAGAGGCACCATCTCTGCTTTCTCCTCATCGTGTTGCCTTCTTCAGAGTGCGGGCAAGCACCTTGTCAGCGGGAGCCTTGTGCACCGGCGTGCTCGGCTATCTCCCACCTCCCCAGAGTTCGGCACATGTGGGCGGCTGCTGCAGTGGCCAGAGGAGGCCGGAGAGCACTGCCTGAGCTCAGCACAGCGCATCCAGCGTGTGGAATAGCCCTGCTGGGAGCTCCCTCTGCAGACCTCTTGGGGAGCTTTGAACATCCAGAGCCATCTCAGAGCTGGGTTGTGGGACCCTGCTCCCATGGCATCGCCCCCACTGCTGCCAGGGAGGCTGTGTCTTCTCTCCGATGGGAACTTGAGAAAGCTGCCATCTCTGCTGCTGTACTGTTACGTGACCTCTTGGGAGGATCCTCTTACTGCTGCTCTTCCTGGTGTCTCTTGGCCTCCCTCAGGCTACGTCTTCATTTCAAAACAGTTCTTCTTACACGGAGAACATTCTGCAGGACTCCAGCCAAGTTGTTTATGTTTTGAGTGGTTTTTAAAACCTGGAGGTAACTAGCTGAGATGTAGCAATGTACACAGTATGCCCAGAGCTGACTGTATCTAACTAAACCAAAGGATAAGCCATAGTACCTTGCTTTCTAGGGTTTTAACGTTCAGGACTCCGTAAGTATGAAGAATGTGTCCTTTCAGCACTGAAAGTGCAGCTTCCCTCGTAGTCCTTGTTCCACAAGCAAGAGACCTGATGCTTTACCTGAGCGCCTAGTTCGAGACTTGCTCTGTATTAAATTGGATCCATTTATCTTTTTTTATCTTTTTTTTTCTCCTTCTTAAAATCTTTTGGTCACCAAATTCTGCCTGTGTTTAGAGGGTTGTTTCTGCCCCAGCATGGTGTCGTAATAGCGCTTCAAGAGCCAGATCAGGTTGGGTCCCATTGCCCTAGCTGCTATGCGGGTAAGCGTAAGCAGTTTGGGGCAGAGACTGCTAATAAGAAGGAGAAAGCCACGCTGGGATGAGGAGAGAAATAAGCATGTGGAAACAAATATGCTAGCATATACGTGATTCTTTGCTGAGCCTGAAAAGTGATCTCACTTGTCTCTGCCGGTCCAGCTGCAATTGCTTGCTGAATCGGTCTCTTGAAGTCAGAGCATGTCCTGGACACCATGGGGCTAGAGGAGTTATCCCACTGTTTTTCCTGGAATTGGTGCCTGAAACACTTCATTGCAGCTCTTCTGCAGTCATCAGACCAGCTCAACAGGAAACAATTATCAAATGCTTAGTTTGGTCTCATGCTGAATACCAAGAGGCGGTGTTAGCCCAGCCTCGGTATGTGCGAACTAACCACAGGTTTTGTAGGGCGCATTGCAGCTGAAGGCAGCGATGTAACAGTGAGTCACATTCGAGAGGGGAACCACATCTCTCTAATGTTACTTTGGTTTGAGATTCTGAACGAAAATCAGGCTGCTTAGATCACTTCCCCCTGCTTGCTAATATGTCACATAAGTCTATCCATTCTTGACTCACTGACAGTCTGCCTTGGATGGGTTCTTCCTCTGATAATATCCAGAGGCCAAATAAATCATTGATGCGTGTTCCTCTTGGAGGGCTGCAAGTTGTCCTGTGAATACTTGACAGTAGAATCCCTTGCCACGTGCTGTAAGCGTATACTTCGTGGGTCTGAAAAATGGGATTTCAAAGAGTTTATGTGTGTGCAGCTTGCGACACAGCATCTCAGTGGCTGCTTTTAATACCTCTGTCAAAATTGTACTTCTTGGTCTTCCCTTCTTTAAAATGACTACAATTTACTTGCGTCCTAAGTTTTTAAAATATTCTGCATGCAGTACTTTGAAATAGGTTGGATCAGAATCACGAGTCTGCTCTGTTTTGTTCTTTTCATTCTTAGTTGTGCTTATTCTGATCCTTACTTGCTGCAGTGGTAATTTTTTGGCTCTCCCCATCTACATTCACACTTCGCATCTCGCGTTTGCAAGGTTCTTGACTGTAGGAACATACAAGTGCGCACAGCAGTTGCTCTGATGCAGCCCTGCTCCGTGATTTGCAGCTGTGCGTGCTACCGCAGTGAGACGATACTGCAGCGCGGTGTTAGAGGGCACTCCGGGCCTGGCAGAGCCGTCTCGTAGGCTGGAGCCTTACCCCTAACAGCTTGCTGTTCAGGATTCGTGGGACTTCCTGGGCTATTTGGATCTTGGGCAAATTTCAGCTGGAGTGTAATTGCATTTGGTCTCCTGTAAAAGCTTCCTTTCTGTCTCAAATGACAGTGGCGGTCTCCAATTCCTGCTCTTACCTGCTGTGTAATCTTGCTGGGCTTCTGTTTAAAAATGGCTTTGTTCCAAGCCAGGAGTGGCCCTTTTCAGCAGCCAGACAAACAACTCTGTTACAGATCAGAGGGGAAATAGGTAGGCTGAAGTGGTGCTTGTGGAGTTTGAAAGGAGACTTCTGTTGCTTCAGCTTCCACTTACTAGAAGGAAAAAAAAGTAACACAGAGAAGATCTTTACACTGCCTTTCTGTCTCTGCCTCCCCATCCCCATGCTGTGGAGCACAGGAGAGAGAAGGACACGACGAGGAGTTTGCTGAATGACAAACGCCTGGTTGCTGAGCAGAAGGAGCGCTACAGCCAGTACAGCGTGGTCGTGGAGGAGATTCCTGTGCAGCCAGGAGAAGCCCAGCTCTACGGGGAGGACTATGAGGACGAGTACGATGATACTTATGATGGAAACCAAGTTGGGGCAAATGATGCGGACTCGGATGATGAGCTGATCAGCAGGAGGTAGGTGCTGTGGCTGCAGTGACTGGGAGGTTGCTGGGAATTGCCACCTGGATTTGTCTGGCTGGCACAAACCTGTTCAGCACTGGGTCTGGCTCTGTTTCTCAGTGAGGACATGCATGCTTCAAACCACCCTTTTGTCTGCTGCTTTCTCCGTAACATGCAAGGAGGGAGATTTGGGTCTCTCTTCTCCTGTTGGTAGGGGGCATTGCCATGGCATGCACCCAGGAACTTCTCAGCCTTCCACCTGCTGTGGCTGCAGGACTCGGCCGTTGCCTCAACTAACCAACAAACCGAAGAGGGGCATTTGCCGTTGTGCTGAAGTCTTGAGTACTCAGGATTGAGTGTAGCTGGGCAATGTAAAGTGGCTGGTTAGCAAAGGAAAGCTTCAAAATTGGAAAACTGTACAACCAGAGTTCATCTCCTTGCCAGTCCCCTCTGAGATCTCAGAGTGCTGACACCTGGAATTCAGTCCCTGATGGACTGCTCAGCACTCTGCACAGTGACGGACAGCTGGAGACAATTAGCTTTTAGGTAGCAGAGGGTTAGTTTGGGGTGGGGGTTGTAGTATGTTTATTTTGAAAATAAGATCTAGAGATAGAAAACATGTGTTTTAAAAGTGGGTTTAACATTTCTGCAAGTGGCCTTGTAAATTCTGATGTATTATGAAGATGTCAGTTTCTAACCTCAAACTGAATGCAGCTTTGGTGCTCCTTTGTCCCTTTTACTTTTTGTGTTCCCATCTCCTAAAGTGTAGTGAGGCTTCAGCCTGAATCCTTTTTGTGGTTTGCCTGTAACAGTGTGACACTGGGGTCTTTCCCCATAGTTCAGGTGCTCGGTGCTCACTGCTCCTAGAGAAGTAGGAGGAACAGTTGGTGGATGTTACTGCTGAAAACTAGATCTGTAGGTTTGAAGTAGCAAAGGCTTTTCTGGTTTTACATTTGTTCCTTCGGCAGTGGAAAGGTGGATCTGAATCCCAACAGAATTTAAACACGCACGCATCTATTAGAGAAGAGCTACAGGCGTGAGGTGAATTCCACCTCCGCCACCCCCCAGGCCCTTGGCTGCTCTGGGTGTTCAGGGTGACTCATGAAGCTTGGTGGGTTTCTCCAAGCATTTCGCCCTGCGTGAAACTGGGGTGCAGCAGTGAACTCGGGGCTCCATGGGTAACCGCTGACCAGCCGTAGTGGTTTCACAGCACAGCGCTTTCTGAGCATTAATGTTTCTGTCTGAGTTTGGGGTTTGAGGGCTTGTCTTCAGGCACTCCCTGAGCGGTGAGCTGAAGCCTGGCAAAGTGTACTCCTTACTAATGCCTCGTGGCTCGGCCTGCATCCCCTTCTCCCAGAGGAAGCAGTTGTTTCCTTGGAGAAATTCCTTGTGAGGTTTCAGGTTTTTCCTGATCTGCTTCTTTTTAAACTATACTATTTTCGGTAACAACTTCATAGTGAGCATTCCCCAGTGAAGACCATGTGTTTGTTAATTGCCCATAGTAAATGTGTCATTAGTTACTGGGTGTCATCTTTTTTTCCCTTCAGAAAAAGAAGGAAGTCCATGAAATTTGTAGATTCTCACTTCTGAGAGCTGATGCAAGCCAAAAAGGACATGCTGTTCAGTAAGTGTTGGTGGCTGTACTGTCTTCATTGCTGACTCTTTGTGTCTTAATTCTCAGGCCGTTCACAATTCCTCAGGTCTTGAGACCTAAAGGACAGGAAGGAGCCCAGGAGGAAGAGGAGGAGGATGAAGAGGAGGAGGAGGAGGAAGCTGAAAAGGAAAGAACAAAGGTGACATTCAGTTTGTGGTTGGAGTTGCAGTAAGATTTACCATATGCCTTATCTGCTTCACCCGCAGAGTGATGCGGAGCAGATTTCCTCTTTCAGAGCATGAATCTTTTAACAGTAGTGTGGAGACTGAGCTGCTTTTCAGAGTGGCTACTTCTGCGGTCTGCTGGCCTGTGAAGTGTCCCCTGAGCACGGGTATCCCCTGCTTCCTAGGCTAACCGTGCTGGAGCAAGGACAGTTACTCTGTGGAGAGGCTTAATCTCTGTTATTCCCTAGACAGATGAGGCCAGCAGAACACTTTGATGGTCACTGATGGTCTGTTGTCATGGATATACTGGGAGTAGTGACGCTGATGGTGTTGCTGGCAGAGTTAGGATGTGAGAAGAAGTCCCAGTCAGGTTTTGTGCCAGGTTTTGTGTTTAGAGTCACTGACACCAATCCTGCTGGCTCAGCCAGAAGAGGTAATAAACAACGGATCGACTCCGTCACGTGGTCCAACAGAATCACCTCCTGCTCTAGCCTTTTGCATGGTGCTGATGAGTTTGCTGACCTCTTTCCTTCCTCCCCATGGTAGGACCATTTTGTGCAGGACCCAGCTGTGCTGCGGGAGAGAGCTGAAGCCAGGCGACAGGCTTTCCTGGCGAGGAGGGGGTGAGTAAGCACCTCCCTCTGCAGGGAGAAACCCTGGCTCTGCAGTTAGCCGGTGTTTTGCTGCTGACTGGAACTGTGGAGGCTATGCCTGTTCCTTACCATTCCTGTACGTCAGCGTCGCTGCCATGGCAGTGTTGACTTCCTCGCCCAGCTGTTACGTTGCTGCTGGTTGTGCTGTCCCATCACATGGGTAGGCATGTCGCTTTATCATACGCAGCAGAACCCTGTTCAGGATAATGTCTTGGAGAGCACGGCTTCCCAGAGCTTGAACAGCTCCCACAGGGATTTTGGGACAGTTTCGTAGCTGGCTTTAGCTGACAGATGCAGTGTGTAGGAGGACGCGGTCCTTGTGTGGCTGGCGCTGACACTCAGCTATTGCAGAAGCCCTGCAGAGCCAGGGTGAGCCAAGGCTGAACCGGTTGTTTCTCGGGATGGGTGTATTTTGTCCGCTGAGTGTGCAGTGTGCTGCTTGTGATGTCCTCTTTCTGTGTGCTCCAGGCACAAGCACGATGGCTCTGCTGTTGTTGGGAATGCGAAGGGCCATGGGCAGAACCGGGAAACGGTGCAGGAACGAAGGAAGAAGGAAGCGAACAAAAGCACAAGAGCTAACCACAACCGGCGAGTCATGGCTGACAGAAAACGGAACAAAGGCATGATTCCTTCCTGAAAGACTCTTGGCGCAGGTGTTGCATCATCCCCAGTCCTCCACTTCGCTTCGGAGGAGACAGTGGTGCTCCGTTCCTTCAGGGGACTGGATGTCGTGGTTCAATGCCTGGCCCTTCAGCTCCTGCGGACTCGTGTGCCCTGCGGGAGGGCTGCCCTAGTCGGGGGAAGGAACTGCCCTCCAGGCAGAGCTGACTGCTCTGCAGTTTGTGGAGACGCGTGTGTGACGGTGGGCTGCACCGCGATGCGGCGGACAGGCTGCGCCAGCCCTTCGTTTCCTTTTGTACTATTTATAATTCTGAGAATTTTATTTTCATACTGGCTCCTTGCGCCCTCTCCGCAACTCCAGCGGGCTTCCAGGCCACGCAGTGGGCAGCTCTGAGAGCAAGGCTTCCCCGCAGCAGCCCCCACAGCTCTCTGCTCCGCTGAAATGCCTTACCCTGAAGCACAGCTTGAAGGTCGATGGGAAGATGCTCGGGCTATTCCTGTTGCCGACAGACCCCCAGGAGTTCAGGTGGATAAGACCTTATCATAAATTTCTGTCCCCCGAGTGAGGCGTGTGAAAACAGAACGTGCAAATAAATGATTTAAATCTTTTAGTTGGTGTTTCAGGCTCTTGCGAACCGTATTGACCTTTAACTCGGAGGAACCTCAACAAGCCCTTTAACGTGCTGTATCTGCAGGCAGCGAAATTCAGCTGCTGTTTTGTGTTGGTTTAGTGTAATGAGATCCAGCCACAGCCACTGAGACTAAAGATACCTGAAAATCAGGATCAGGGCGTTCTAGGCAAGATGGCAGTGGTGTGGAAATCGGAGTTGAAGGTAGCAGGGTCGGCTTCCCTGGGGAGCTGCCTCCTCGGCATCCACTTGTCACACTCTGCGAAGCGGAACTGCCCCGATCATCATGTTTGCTGTTGGGAAGGCTGGGAGCTAATAGTAAACAGCAGTTTGTACTTGCTGAGAGGACTTCTCCTGAGGGCTGTCTTTCGTTATGGAGTTGTTCCCTAGGCAGGGAGACACACAAATTACTGAGCTTACCCTGTAACCTGTTTGTAAGGCGCTCAGGTGCCGTGGCAATGGCTGCTACGCTGCGCCTGGACGAGCCTGGAGTGTCTGCCAGTAGCTGGTGATAAAACTGTTCCAGTCGCTGTTGTCACAGAGCATTAGCACGTTTTTGGAGCGCTGTCCCCATCATGGAGATGGGCTTTTGGGTAAACAGGCTTTGCTTGGTTAACCTGCTCCGAGGGCCGTCTCCCTACCACCACGCTCTGCTGGCTGGAGCAGGGCAGAGGTGCCTGTGGCTGTCACCCGCAGGCTGCGAGGACGAGCGGTGGGTTACGTGGCATTAGAGGTTCGGTTCCAGGCTGCGCCCCGTGCCGCCTTCCCGCTGCCGCCCGCCGCGGAGGCAGCGCTGGCTGGTGAGCTCGGTAGGCACGTTCTGCTGCCTGGCTCTGCGCAGAGGGCGGGCACTGCGGGGCCGGGTGCTTGGTGCTGCTGCCAGACGCCGCTGTGCTGGGGCTGTTTGCAGAAAGCGAAGAAATGCCTGTCACCGTTACGCAAATAAGATGAAGTCCTTGAGCGCTCCGAGGATGAGATTTTTCTTTGCCCATCAGTACCCCTAATGACAAGGCATAGGAAAAAGGGAATTACACTTACCAGCTTCCCCAAATCCGCTGTCGAGGGAAATCACCTGCTCGGAGAACTGACTCCCTGCTCTGCTGCAGCTGCTGCTCTCTGGACTGGCAGCTTTGCTTACTCTCTGCCAGTTGGCTACGAAGCTGTCCCCCCCTGCCTAACACCGTATTCATCTTCAGTTCTTGCTTCCGAGAAGCTGCAAATCTCTATCACCTGCCCAGCATAGCGTAAAGCTGTTGGCGCTGCAGCCAGAGCTGGCAGTAAAGCAGTCTCAACAGCACGAGACCAGCCCGAGAAAGCTCAAACTGCTCCTCCTAAGCATCTCTATAAAAGCACAGCTGGGACTGTGAAAGCTGTAGTTGTTTTTTGCTCCAAAAACAAAAGCACACTGTTTTTTAAGTCCTCTTTGTGTTCTTAGAGTAAATGTTTTACTCCTGACACCTATTTGCACACCCAATAAAGCTGCTTTCATTAGTGCTGGCTCCAATCTGCTCTGCCTCATCCATTGCTAAAATTCCTCCTTATTAATGAAAATATATTGAGGAGGGAGAGATGCGGCTTCTGGGCTGCTGGAGGGGGAAGAACAGGAGGTGCTCAGCCAGCTCTTCCTGCAGCCGCCGGAGAGTCTGGCGTAATTCACTGAATCATTACCCCAACCAGTACCGGAGTCTCGGGGCAGAAAGATGCGATTGGAATGGCCACCCAGAGCAACAGGGCTGGGCTCTGCAGCGGGGCTGCTGAGGAGGGCTCCTTCCCCTCTGACACGGGGCTGAAGGCTCAAGCCCTTCCTCTCCCTCCTCGCCGCGGGGCTGAAGGCTCAAGCCCTTCCTCTCCCTCCTCCCAGGCAGGGTGGAGGCAGGCTCACAGCATGCTGCCCAGGCCTGACAGCACCGCTCTGCCCCGTGAGCGGCTCCAGGAGCCGGCAGGCACAGAGACGGCTCGGAAGGGGGTCTGCACCCCCTCTCAGTGGGCTTCGGCCGGGCTGGAAGTCGCAGCCCCCGGCCCCCTCCAGCCCAGCGCAGCGCCAGGCACACCCCGCAGCGGCTCGGAGGGCCAGGGACGAGGCAGGTTGCTCACTGGGGGAGAGAAATCACCGCTGCAGCTCTGAAAGGATGGCAGGCCGGCTCCTGCACCGGAGATGCCAATGATTTACAGCAGAGCACGTAAATGATTTTAAGTTGTGTTTTTTCAGACAAGACTAGAAGAATGCAGACAGCTCCTTACCCCTCTCTACAGGTTCTCCTCGGGCAGGAGCCACGGGTGGGGGCAGCAGGCCCCGGCTGTATGCACGCTTTCAAGACTTTCAGACCATTTTTAGGACACTGTGATTTCTTACAGCGTCTCGAAGCTACAGTGCAGGCCCTTATTTAAGCATCCGGTGTCTCCTCGACGAGAAGTTACAAGCAGACTAAAGCATAAGCCAGGTGAACACACAGGCGTGAGACATGGACCAAGATATTTTTTTATTTTAACACACCGAGTACAGCAGCAGAACTCTTTGAGTCCATCTCGGTTTAGGTCATATCAGTAGGTGGCTGATACAATCTGGCTCGGAGCTGTTCAGTCGGGAATCCGCTTCCATTCGATACACCCAGTTTCAGGAGGCCGAATCCTTCTCTGCAGCGTCTTTTGCCACCCCAGGCTGGGTCCTGCTGCTGAGGGTTTCAGTCTTCGCTTCTCTCATACTTGTGCTTGATGTGCTTCCAGAGCTTCTGTATGCAAACAAACAAACAAACAAACACCCTGAGGCCCATCGGCACTGCCGGATGGGGAAGAGGACCGCCGCGCCGCAGATGGGAATGTGCCAGACGGTAAATCTGGTTTGTGCTCGGTGCGAGACGGAGATCCCAGCCCCCTGCCTCTCCTCAGGGCACGCGCTGCACCCCCTGGCGCTGCCCAGGATCCTCGTCCAGTCCCCGCGTCCCGGCCCCCAGGCAGCTCCCACCCCACCCCAGCTCCACCTTCACGCCTCCACCCGTCTCCCCTGACGCTCCCTCCTGCTGCTCGGGGCGGGCCGGGGGGCCGCGCACTGCCCCGGGCT
>Ga0065711_1031656_pt1 | contig 29076 bp, 16 predicted proteins | sample Hoacrofraction12_FD_59098 | JGI IMG/M metagenome (GOLD analysis project Ga0065711, IMG submission 59098) | Hoatzin crop microbial communities from Cojedes, Venezuela - Epithelial fraction 12 v2 (version 2) | ecosystem: Host-associated > Birds > Digestive system > Esophagus > Crop | place... | reverse complement strand
TCCTCATGTTCAGCTGGAACTTCCTCTGCTTCAGTTTGTGCCCGTTGCCCCTTGTCCTGTCGCTGGGCACCACTGAAAAGAGTCTGGCCCCATCCTCCTGACACCCACCCTTGTGATATTTATAAGCATTTATTAAGTCCCCTCTCAGCCTTCTCTTCTTCAGGCTGAACAAGCCCATCTCCCTCAACCTCTCCTCGTAGGAGAGATGCTCCAGTCCCCTCATTATACTCGTAGCCCTCCGCTGGACTCTCTGCAGTAGCTCCTCATCTTTCTTGAAGTGGGGAGCCCAGAACTGGACAGAGTACTCCAGATGGGGCCTCACTAAGGCAGAGTAGAGTGGAAGGAGAACCTCCCTCGACCTGCTGTCCACACTCCTTTTGATGCACCCCTGGATCCCATTGGCCTTTTTGACAACCAGGGCACACTGCTGGCTCACCACCACGAGCTGTCTGATGGATTGGTCTCTGTTGAACTAGACTCTGCTTTGCTTTGTACAGGCCAGCAAGGGGTCAGCAGTAAGTGCTCCTTAAAGACTGGCGTCTGGAGCTAGGAAAAGGTGTTTGCTTAGCAAATAACAATAAAAATAAAAAAAAAAAAAAAGAATTCCAGTTGTTTCCCATTGCCTATCTGCTAGGAATTTCTGCCTTCCAATTCTGTAGTAGAAAAGAATTTATGTGAATGTCCGCTACTCTGGAAGTCTCTGACCATGAGCAAGAGAGAGTCTGTTTTCTCAGAAGAGCTTGACTGAGAAAGAAAGAGGACCTAAAACTTCTTGTTTGTTCGTGGTACTGTGTCCAAAGGTTGCAGCAGGGGGGATGGGAAGGGGCTCAGTTGAAGTGGTGGTGTCCATGTCCACATGTGTAGAGAAACCTGACCCCACTGAGTGGAATTCTGAGTTTTACTGTGGGATATGAAGTTTTCATAGCGCAGTGCCCTTCCTCTGCAATGCGAGGGAGCACGTCAGCTCAGTTCTCATCCTCATTGCAAAAGCAGAAGCAACTAAACATGACATGAAAGCAAGGTAACAGTCTGTGGTTCTAGCAGAAGTTAAAATCTTGACTTGATGTCAAAAGACATGTGAACGTTGCAGATTTCTGTGGTTTCCTGGGGGATTTGACCTTCAGTTACTGCTGTCTGTTGAGTGACATCAAGGAGGATATTGCAGTTCTAGAGAGGCTACAGGGTCCGAATCACAATTTGCAGCCTGGGTGCCTCTGAATCAGCATAATTATGATCTGCCTTTGCTCATAGAAACCTGAAAAGTGATGCAATTTAAGTATTGGATTCCTCAATATAAGAGCTCTTAGTGTTAAGCTAACTTGGACATGACTGTGCTCCCTTCTGTCTGCCAACAGGGATGCAGTGGTTGCATTATTTCTGTAGGTGGGCAGATTCCCAACAACTTGGCAGTGCCCCTGCATCAGAGTGGAGTGAAGATCCTTGGCACAAATCCTTTGCAGATTGACCAGGCAGAAGATCGTTCTATATTCTCAGCTGTTCTGGATGAGCTGCATGTGGCCCAGGCTCCCTGGAAGGCAGTCAGCACACTGGTAAGTTAGGATGTTCATCTAGGAAATGATGAAGTGGCTGGGGTTTGTTAGGAGCATCTGCTCGGGGGGACTGACTTACTGATACCTTTCAAGATTCCAAAGATATTTGACAGTTTTTTACTGCCAGTGTTGAAGAACTTTTTGATCAATGTTAAGCGATGCTATAGTGTCACTGGGAGTGGGATGGAAACTGGAAAGGAAGTGTCTTTAAATCACCTTTACACAACATGGGGTATATGCCCAGCAAAAGTTAGCACCACTGTCAAGCTACTCTATTTCATCCTGATGGCCTTCAAAACTATTCTGACTGGTGGAGATTGCAAAGGGATGGAGATGTGTTGGCACTGCTTTTTTTTTTGCCTAGTGAAGCTCTGTGGACTGGAGAAGTCTGAAGATGACGACTCTGGAACCGCAAAGTTGTATATTACATTCAGCCCAGGCTGTAGTCCCCTACATTCTCCCCTGGCCTGCCCCCAGTCTTAATGGCTAGTAAAGTGCAAATGCAGTTAGGGTTGAAATTTTGGTATGACTTTAAAATATTTTCTTGTTCACAGCATGTTTTTCCTCCCTTTCTTTAGAGAGATGCTGTTGAATTTGCAAGCTCTGTGAGTTACCCATGTTTGCTGAGGCCTTCCTATGTTCTGAGGTAAGGTTGAGCCATCAGAGCTCATCAGGCTGGGGATATGAACTACAAAAGCCTCTTTGAGACAAGGGAGAGTAATTTCAGGGGATGTGTGGAAAACGCTATGCTAGGTGCATGCGGCATAAAGCTGCCAGTCTTAACAGGTGGGACAACTGCGCAAACCAATAAAGGAAGCCAATGGATCCCTTATGTCCATCAGGCAGAGATCAAAGGTAGAACATAATCATAAGAATGTCTGTTTAGCTGCATTACCTTTTTCGTGTCTCAAGGCCAAAACCATGAACCATCTGCGATATTCCTTACGGTTCCTGACACTACTACCTGTACAATTAAGCCATAAGATTGTCACCAGGAAAAACAGAAGGCAACATGCTAAGGCAATTTATTGGGGCTGGCATCTATTTTCAGCAAATGACAGTGCATCTTTTGAATTCAGTTTCTTATTTGCTAAGCTTCTCTGCTTCCAGGCATGTTTTATGTCCCTATGCTGTGGCAGCTGCTTCTCTTTAAATAGACATTGTACAGAGCCACACATTTCCAACAGCTAGACATTCTGAAGAAGTTACACCAGTGCATACACACAGCAAGCTCGCATGTTCTGAAAGATCACACTTCTCTGCGAGGGGTTTCTTCATAGCTGGATGACTAGGCACAGAGAGGCAGTTTACTGGGCATAATTTAGAAGTGAAAATAAATTTGAGATAGGATCCTTTTCATATGAGAGACATATCAAAATGAAGCAGAACAATATTAATTTTCAGGGGAGCAAAAAAAAATCTTTTTATTTATAAAGAAGAAAAGGAGAAGGATTTCTTTTATGTTCAACACTCACACAAATATCCTTTAGAAGCGACTGCTGAGTGTGACTTTTCTATCCAGTTTCTGAAACTTGCAGTGGGTTTGCAAAGCAAAGTTAAAAAACAACACTCAGATCAGGAGGAGAAGTTAGAAACTGCTTCTGATGTCATTTTCCAGATTTTTACGGAGGACTTCTTTTAGCCATATTAAATTCAGCATAGGCCCTTTCCATGTAAGTATTTGCTAAAGGGTGTTTGGACAGGTTATGGGGACTTCAGGGGGAAAGATGAAACTGCAGAATGTCAAACTTGAGGAAACAAGAAGTGGAAAGCCCTAGCAGAGCACACTGCCTGGCCTCTATTTGCAGAACAGCAGAGACTTCTTCATCCTTTCAACAGATACAACCTTTAGTATTTGCCAGTTGCCTTGGAAAATTAAATGCATTTCCCCAGTAGCTATGTACTGTGGGTACCAGCTCACATCCTCAGTGGTGCTACTGACATAGGTCGATAGATTTAATTGAATTCTATTGATATACATCAGCTGAAGAGGTAGTCCAGTACGTATAGTCACCTAGGTATTTGTGTCTGTCTATCTTAATGTAAAGTGACTGATTTGGTGGGATAGATCCTTCCTCCACTTTTACCCACAGCCTCTTTGGGCTTGCCCACCAAAGCAAAGGGGAAGCTGAGCATCAATGGTAGAAATGACCAATGTAACATCTTTGCAGTGACTGTCGACCCATGTTCACCCCCTCTCTAATATACTGACAGCTGCATTTCAAAGTAGCTTTCAGATATAGTGTCTGTATATGCTGTGCCTCTCCCTTAAGGACTAAGATGTTAGGGAAGGGGTACAGTGAAATGACCAGCAAAGAACAGCCCATTTTCATCTGCATTTACACTGTTGCAACCATCACTAGTGGCTTGTGGATTGCTCGCTTCATCTGACACTGATGAGCAGTTGGGCTAAAGTGAGTAAAGCATCTGTTTTGTCCTGAGCTCGCAGCTTACCTGCACATATGGTGAAAGCCTGGGTCCTTAGTGGGGCTGTCTGCCTGACTAGCCATCTCTTCCAGCTTAGCGGATGCTTTGAAGGCTTGGGTCAGCAAGGGGATTTGGCAGCAGTGCTAAGGCTGCACAGCCACAGTTCTTTATCTGATTCTTTCTTATGCTTCTGGAATTCACCTGTCTTCTCTGGGAAGTATAATGCAGGTTCATTAGGTACCAGCTCTGCCTTTCTTTCAGTCAAGAGTGGAGCAAGTGATTGGAGTCCGGAGCTTGTTTGGCTAGTCTGTTATACAAAGGGAGCTGGCAACCCTGTGCTGTGGTATCTAACAGTCTCATATCTCCCTTGAAGTCACGAGGGAAGCTGACCTATTTTCTTTTCTTTGTCATTCTCACAGTGGGTCTGCAATGAATGTAGTATTCACTGAAGAGGAAATGAAGAAATTCTTAGCAGAAGCCACTAGAGTCTCTCAGGTACTAGTCTTCATGTTGCTACTGCTTTTTTGTGTTTGCTGTATTTGTTTCACCTCTACTGTGTTTTCCATCTTTTTGTTTCTGTATTGAGTCTTCCTCACTCTTTCCCTTCCTTGTTTGAGGAGGAGCCAGCGAAATTAGAGTTTGACTCCTCAGTTTGGTCACTAATAGGCAGACCATGGCAGCCTGTGCAAGCATCCTTACTGATATCACTGGGATGCCTGCATGGAGCAGAGACGGCAGTTACCCGTTGTACCCAGGCATCCATTTCCATCAGTTAATTATATAAATAGATGTAGGCTAGTGGGCTGGGACCCTTCCTACCCCATCCAAGCTTGCTAGTAGCAGGTTATGCCAGCTATCTCAGAACTGATAGAATCTTTCACTCGGTTCTGAGCTGTTGTGCCTGGCTTCTTTGAACAACTTAAAACTTCATCCCAGCATCTTCTCTCTCACCAATGACCTTTTTTTTTTTTTACCCTTTTAAATGCAGGAACATTTGCAAGATTTTGCTGTGACATTTAACTCTCCAAATCTCCTCTGATACAAAAGCAGGACTGCTTTTGTGCTTTTTTAAATCCAGTGGGATTATTATTGATCTGCAGAGTATGTAAGGGAGAAGATGAAGCTCTGTTTTCCATTTTCAATGTTTTCCAAAAGCTACTTTGTGGTTTTTTTAAAGTGATTTTTTTTTTTCTAGCAAAGGGAAGGGTTTGACCTAATACATTGAAATTTGGAAAAGAAAAATTGGAACAATTTCCCAAGGACATGAATGCTTCAGAACACAGTAAAGAACTCAAAGCCTGAATTTATTCTATATCTTCTGTCAGTGTTATTGTACAAGGGATGTTTGGAGAGATGAGATTATGGGAGGAGGTGAAAGTTAAACGATCAAGATTTGCCTCACCTTTTGGTCTGTCTGCTTTCTTCTGAGGGTTTTCCCCCTTTCTTTTTTTTTTTTTTTTGAATGATCACTGCTCAGAACAGTACTGTAGCACCATAACACTACTGTCACAGGAATGTTGGAGTTAAAAATAAGTCAAAGAGGAACTCTCTGAAAACACAACTGTCTATGGACGCCGCTTACTCCAGAGATTTCTTAGGTGGTTAAAGCTTGAACAAGAACAAAACCATGTGGTTTTTAAGTGTATGAGGCAAATAGTGGAAGTTTAGCATTTCAGCAACTAAAGAAGGAATGAAAGGGAGACACCATGCAAAGTAAGAATATCCTGAAGGATAGGTTAGTGTGGAGGCAAGCAGACCACTTATTGTCTTTGAACAACTTTTAAGGGATTTTTTAAAAGTGGAAGAGTACCACTGTTAATTCCATCACAAGGAAATATATAGCTAAGTCTCAAAAGGCTACAGGGTCCGCCTGTATCTGAAAGTATCTGAAACCAAATTCTTAGCAGTGCTCAGCCTCCCAAAACACCTAGTACCTCTGTACTTCATTTTAAGTACTCTGCTTCATCTTTCCCCATGCACTCACAGAAGCAGACAAGGCAGCAGCCTTAAGCCATGTTTAGTGGGACAGATCACTTTCTCATGCTGCTGGATGGCTTTATTACGGCAATGGGTACCCTACAGGAGCCTGAAGCCCAGGAAAGTGACCCTTGGTCAGCTTAACTTGTCACAGCTTGATTGACTTGAATTGGGCCATGTTGCTCTTCATTGCTGAGAGGTCTCATCCCTGGTACAGGAACCCCTGGTGGGAGCTGAAGTTGTAGACTCTGGGCAATATGTGATATATTCCTAGGGGAAAGAGTGGATGTTCCCGTGGGATCCTTATGATGTCTAATTCTGCTACACAAACAAGGCACTGATGCTTGCTGAAAACATGACCAGTTGCACGCCAGGAGTCTTTGGGTGCTCTGGTCCTGATCCTGCAGAGACTTATGCCAGATTTACATGCTAATTTTTTGCTAGTGTAGTCAGACTGTTAAGGGAAGACTTCTTTCTTCATCCAGTATTTTATATTGACAAAAGCTATGGTATAGTTGAAGCTAAGCTAGCAAAAAGCAAAGGAGAACAAAAGTACTGTATTCTGCTTCTAAATTAGGCAGGTTTTTTTAGTCTTATCAAGGCTTTGTGGCCTGTGAGTGGTTCCACAGAAGCTAGCAATATTAGTTGTGAGCATACAACTGAGCCTCAGCATCTCTGTGGGACACAGGTTTTATTTTTCTGGTTCCAAAGCCTTACCTAGTTCTGCTCCGTCTGACAGAGAATCTCCAGATAAAGTGCCTGACCAGTGTTGTTCCATTGTTTTAGCTACTTTGCTGTTATGGTGTTGTGTCATTATGGCATTTATGTTGTCAATAACGTTCAAAACTTCTTGTGCGAGTTGAGACAGATTGGCATAAACAATCACATATAAAATCTTCTGGTGAAAAACTGCATCAAGACAGAAAGTTACAGAACATAAGCCACTAAATTTATGAAATGGTTCAGGCTGGGGCATTGTCCTTGCCTGTGAATTTACCCTTGCACTGATAAAGGCAAAGAAATGTGTCCTGTAACTTTTGCAGTTGCTTTGTTTTTTTTCATGAGGAGCCTTTTGAGCATGCACAGACTGTCATTTATTCCATTTTATTCTCTAATAAATAACAGGCAGTTAATAGTAGATGGGACAGGTAAAATGTTCAGACATAAAGCTGGCCGGGAAGAATTCGGATTAGATTTTTAATTGTCTGTTGCAACAGGTGGCTGGAAGGAGAAAGCATTAGATGAGAATGGGAAGTGTGTTCTAGCATCCCAGAGACAGGCAGGATGAAGAGGAGGGAAAAGAAAGTATACCAGGGAACTTACTGAGAGTCAAGGACAGGTTGTTCTGTCCAGCTATAATTAGTGACAACTTCTCCCTGGGAGACTTAGGAAACTAGGCAGAGAAATGAGAAAGGAATGGATCAGTTGCCTAAAGTATATGACTCTTTCAAATAGCAAACAGCCACTATACAAAGTCATTAAGTATGCCAAGAATCAATTACTTTGTGAACTGATATGTCAAGTGAGGTGCTGGGTGGCTCATAGAGAGGAAGAACTGAAGATCTTGGAGTTAAGGACTATGTTTGGCAGGTAGGATCAGAGGTCACTGGATCTACGCGCATGTCCCACTACCTTCTTTTTGCCATGATGTCACTTGAAAGGTCTTTGTGGTTTTCCACCAAATTTTGCTGTCATGGTGACATTATGGAGGACTCAAACTAATGTATCAGTGGCTTTGGGGAAATCACACCAAGCTTCCCCCCATTATTTCTTTGCAAAATTCACTTATCTGTGGAAATAAGGATATTAATAGATTGATCTTGTGGGATTCTGTTTCCAAAGATTTTCCAGTGTGGAATAGTGGAGCACTTGCATGGTGCACAGATACTCTCAAATAAAAGCTTTCTTCTTTTATCTTGTCTTGATGACAGAATCACCCTGTAGTACTCACTAAATTTATTGAAGATGCCCGTGAGGTGGAAATGGATGCTGTAGCCAAGGCAGGAAGAGTAAGAACATTGCTTTTCTTTAATATGAAACTTGTTTTGCAGTATCAGAGATTTGCAAAATTGTGTGGTTTGAATGATTTGCTCTACAGGCATGGATTCATGCTGAGAAGAGTAGAGAAACAAGAAAAGATGAATTTGTCTTAGGTTCAAAAACAGCGTACTTGAAAAGCTCAACCTACCTTATTTTATACATCTAAATAGTGGTTGTTTTAAGCATTGCTTAGCCATGTGAATGAATCCTTTGAATATCATTTTTGCTGGATTTGCAAATCGCTGCCTTTGCAAATTACTTTCATCAGAATTGCATCAGCATGTGTTATGATATTACCACAGTTGTTTTATTATTACAGCTTCACCTAGCATTTCATTACTAATCAAAGGCAGTTTTCACAAAAAAAAGTCACAAACTTCTCATTTAACAGAAATATTCTGTTTTCAATCTTCATTTTTAACCAGTAGACAAGATCACTTTCTCGGTGTCGAAGTAGTGTGCCTTGATGCAATTCATTCAATTTAAATCCTTAGGGCTGAATTTCCTCTGCTTGGTTTTCCCCATGATTAAAACACCACAAAAAAATGAGCGAATAAAATAATATACAAATGATGTCAGTCTATACTTATTTCTGTTGGGGAATGACTACTTTTTTTGTGCTCCTGGGAAGCAGAACTTAGAGACTTGGATTAAAGCCCAATTAGCATTTACCTTCCGAAATAATGTGTGTTAGAGAGAGGAAGGAAGCCTTAGGATCTCCAGACTGTGGTAGGTTTTATCAAGTTTGCAGTTTGCTTAGCCACCGTGTGAAAGACACTAACATGATCCCCTTGTTCATATGCCTCGTCTCTGCTTCAGGCGTATTCTCCCCAAAATCTTGGGCAATTCCCTTTTTTTTGCCCTGTCTGTATCCTCTTTTGAATACAGCTCTGTTCAGGAGACTGGGCTGGAGGTGGGGGAACAGTTCATGAGAGAGGATGGGGTGATTAACTGCTCACTTGTTACTGTATGCAGGTTATTTCACATGCTATTTCAGAGCATGTGGAGGATGCAGGTGTTCACTCTGGAGATGCCACGCTCATGTTACCCACACAGACTATTAGCCAGGGAGCCTTGGAGAAGGTAAGTGTTACACTAGCACTGAAAAGAGAAAAGAAAGTTTGAATCTGTTTTTCCTCTTTGCTTGGGAGAACTCAATCACCAATGGAGAAATCAAATCGCCAATGTTCTTCTAAAGGCCATTGTGGTATGTTCAAGTGCAGGATGTCAGTGTGCCCTCTGTGATTTGCTGTACTGTATGTAGGAACATCTGAACTGTATCCCATTAATTCAAGCAGTAGATGTACACATTTTCAAACCCATTTTGTTTCATTGGTTTAGAACCAGCTTCCATAGCAGCAGAGGATTGTCTAATTCCTATATATGCCACGGTTCACTTTCCACTTCCTTTTCTTCCTCAGTCCTTAAATGATTAGATCGGGTGTATGACTTTCTATCTGACTGCTTTTCCAGAAAGGATGTCAGGATGAATGAACCTCACCTAATCTTGACTTTTTCCCCTTTCAAGAATAAACCTTGTGATACAGATCTAGCTGTTAAAATGCATTTGCTAAATGAAATGTGCCATCCCCCATTATATCATCCTGTTAAGGGTTTGCCCAGAAGCTAGTAAGAGCTGTAATGCAATGGTCTATGCTCCAGCTCTGTTTACAAGAATGTCCAAGGCCTTGTTTCTGAAAACAGTCATCTCCTGCAGCATGGCTATTCAAATGCTTGTACTGAAATGGCACATGATTTCTTGACAAACCTAGAAAATAAGACCATAGTGTTTTCTTCCAGTTTGTTCCAGACTGTATCTGCTAAGACATCTCCCACTGATCTGTGATGGCACAGGCATGTTGGTGAAAGATTTTTGGGACACTTGTAAAACTGAGTAGTTAATCTCAAATTGCAAAACATTGTTATTCATTATTTCATCAAGAAAGGTATGAAGGCTCCAGTGTGCAGTGCAGGAATTGCTACAGACAGGGCAGGCTTTTATTCTCTCTCTTTCTCCTTCTTTTCTTTGCTTTCTTACACACAAGTGAAGCTGATTTTTAGTTGTGCCCTCAAATGGCGCTTCAGGTTCTAGGTTAGCAGGCAAATTAAACATGCTTGCTTCTGAAAGATAATTCTATTGCCAAAATGAAGTTATAGACAAAAAATATGCTAGAGCAGAGAGATACAACATTTAAAGGAGTCTGCATGTGAGATGATTTATTGCCATGATGCTGTCTGTTTTGTGGGATTTATTTATTTATTATATAGACGCACATTTTTACTTAATTTAATTTCATAGGTGAAAACTGCTACAAAAAAGATTGCAAATGCTTTTGCCATCTCTGGTCCATTCAACATTCAGTTCTTGGTGCGAGGCAACGATGTGCTGGTAAGAGCTCTTGCGGCTGTTGGAGGAGGTCAGGCTCTGCTTTGGATAGCTAGGTGCATGGTTCTTGCAGGCCCTGCCATGGAACCTCTGTGGCGGTAGCAGCTGTGCATTTCTAACCTGCCTTGTCTGAGTATGTGAGGCTCACCTGTGCCACCCCTAGTCATGCAGCTCTCCCTGTCTGTGTGGGAGAGAGCATCCTCCCCTGCCTTCACAATCAGGGAGAAGTGAGTCTGGTTGCATTGTCTGTCAGCACTAGCTTTGTTTCACTGTAGGCTACTGTCCTTCCCAAAATTACCAGTTTTGAATGTGATGGACAGCACTGGGACCTGCACCTCATCCTAAGGACTGAATAACATTGCTTTTAGATCTCTGATATCTTCTCTCATTTTTAGCTACTTTGATCATTAAAATAAGCCTTCCAAGGTGTTGGGAAGAAAGCAAGACAATTTAAGTGTTTAAGCCTTTAATATGAGCCATTAAGATGATTATCTAAATAGTATGATCCTAGTAGCTATCAGTAACAGGAGTACAGCAGATGTCTGATGCTTTCCACTGCTAATAGAAGAAAGTCAGAGGAATGTGAACAGAGTATGACTGAGGAAGTGGTGAATGGAAAGAAACCTGACGAGGTATAGAAGAGATGCATTACTGGTGAAAGATCATGTCTGGACTATTTGTTGAGAAAAATGTACTTACCATTCTTCACCTTTCTTATGTTTCATACATAGTTATTAAGAAACTCCACAGAGGGACAGAATGGAGTTTTTCCTTCCTTGCTTTCCCTCAGCTGTGCTTGCCTTTCTCTGGATAAACTCCCCTTTTCCATTCTGCCTTAACTTACCTGTTCTTGCCTCCCTTTACTCCCCCTTCATCCCCTTCATTCTCACTTACAGAAATTCCTCTTTTGCTAATAAACTCCATGGTGTGCTTCTCAGCAGGATGTAGAGCTTCTGTATCTCTTGCTTGGGTCACTGAATGACTTCCACATGTAGAAGAGGAAAGTTGATAAGGATAGCCCAGTCATTCATGAAGTACCATTACTATGGAAGAAAAGCGAGATGGGCTTCTAAAGGTTGTACCTAATGCCTGTGCAAAAGTTTCCATGCCTCTTGCACATTAACTTAGGATAAAGTACAACGTGTTTTCCAAAGTGAACTCTGGATTACTCTCAGTTCTAGTTTTCAGACAATAAGATGAAACTCAGTTGCAGAACATCAGGCTTCTTGCATCTCAAGATGGCCACTACCTGTCTGTCATCACTGTTTGTAATATTGAACACAATTTCCGTGTCTCTTATTTGACAATGCGAACAGCATCTCTGCCAAGAGGAGTAAAGACTAATTTTCAGAAATATGAATCAAGCTGTTTCTTCACTGCACAGTGCCTAACCCTGTTATTTCTCCTTTTTAATCCGATCAGGTGATAGAGTGCAACTTGCGGGCTTCACGCTCCTTGCCTTTTGTATCGAAGACTCTGGGTGTGGACTTCATCGATGTGGCCACAAAAGTGATGATTGGTAAAGAGGTTAATGAGTCATACCTCCCCACACTGGAACATCCCATTATTCCACCCAGATATGTTGGGATTAAGGTATGGTTTCCAAAAGAACACCAAGACGACCCACAACAGAGCCAGCACCTGGCGCATTAATAGGCAATTAGTACTTTAATGCCCGGAGAGAACAATTTACTCATTGGCCAAAGGCCAAATTGCCCTTCTGTAGTTTCTGTCAAGATAATGTATGTTGGGAATTTTAGAGAAAAACCAAAGGAAAATTATCCAGTGATTATTAACAAAATCAATCTTCCTTTATTTCTTAATTCTAACCTACTCTGAATCATGTTTACGAACTGCATAATAAATATGCACTTGCAGAATTGAACAGTGAAGTTCAGGCTATTTCGTAATACTATCTAATATATGTGTGGACATGTACAAATTTGTGTTTTGATTACCCCCCAGATTTTATCTTCAGGATTTGGGATGTGGGCTGTTGAATACATGGAATCCCCTTTACATGCACCACCAGTTAAAAAAAGGGGTGAAAGCCTTGGATCCTTTGATTTCAGTGGGACCAACATTTTACTTTTCATAAATATTAAGCTTACACAGCACTCAAGACACCAAAAAGTACTGTAGATATTTTTGAGTGCTTAGTGGAAGGAAAAAAAATTAATTGAAGATCCTAATCATAAAAATCTAGAACAGCAGTGCAGAAAAGACAATGGATAATGATAATTGTTTATACAGAATCTTTCAAGCTTAAAGAGCTTCTGTATCAAATGAAAACTGAGGAATCAGAAAACACCTAACATCTTTCTACTAATAAAATTTTCAGAACTATTAAAATACAAGCCAGATCAGTGGCCCAAGCCAGCTCAGGTTATTGGCAAGCCAGTCAGTCTAGGAGTAGCTTTACATTTTGTTTTGATGTCACAGATAGGCATTATCTGAAATCCTAATCTGACACTTTTTCTTGGTTTTGTGAGTCTCATTTATTTTTATAAATTTCTATTATTTTGACCTGGGGCTTCTGCACCATTATTAGCTAAATTGTTGAGAGCTTTGTCTCTCCTGGGAGTGCTGGCTACGGAGTGGAAAACCCAGCTACACTCTTGAAAACTTCACTGCAAAGCCTTTCGTACTGCATGTTTTCTGTGTGGGTTGGCAAATATAAAAACCTGCTAATATCTTTGGAATTGCTAAACTTTGAAAAATATTCCAGTTAAACCTTGTTCTCGTTATTCATGCATCATATTTTCTGTCCTCTTATGTTTTTATTGTTAGGAATATTTACATGGAAATGGGATTTTCTTTCTCCAGTGGTTGTTAAATGCTTTGTAAAGAGAATATGAAACTCTTTTCTTCTTTCTCAACATAGCTTGCTATCTGTGGATTCAGAGCCCCACCGTTTTAGCTTCAGTGACAGAAATATTGTCTTGCCATTTTTGCTTGCAGAGTAACGCAAGTATATGGTCTCACCAAGATTAAATCCCGGATCAAGCATGACTGACTAAGTTTTAATTAGGATTTAACTGCAGTACTGGAGTCTGCTTCTGCTGATGTTCATGTTCATGGCAGACATAAGTAAGGGATCTGGTGGAAGGCTTTGTTGCTTGTTACATTTCGAGACAATAAGTGCATTAAAAATAAGTCAAGGTGGATACCTTGACTGCCATATCTCAGCTTGAGACTGTAGAGTTGGCCAATGTAGAAATTCTCTCTTTACTTATAGAAGAAGTAAAACTGATCTAAAAGTCACAAAGACACATGACATTTTTTGAAACACCTTTCACAGTGAATTTCTACTGTCACATATTAGTTTGTTATTGTTAGGTGTCAGAGAATTCCAAGAACAGGTTTATGTCTTTGGATTTATAAATAGATTCTTTTTTAAGCAGCAAGGATGATGTCTTTATGAAAATGCCATTAATATTTTAAGATGTAGAGAAGCCCTGTAGAAGATTATTCTCTAGCAGAAAATTTGTTCCACGTTTGCCACGTGGTCATTGGCTCTTTAACAGAGAGTTTCTTTTTCTCCCCCCCCCCCTTTTTTTTAAGGTCAAAGTAGACAAGAGAACTCAGAGACCATAGTGACCTAAGTTCTCAGAAAATTATAATGATCAGATTTTTATATTTTCATACAAAAGATAAGAAAAAAATTATGTGTGTGTATTTTGGGAGGGGAGAGGGAAAATATGAAAATAATTTGCAAAGTTTCATCTGGTTTACACCAAAAGAGTGCATTCATGTGGAATGGTTTGATTCCTGTGAATAAAAAAATTCTGTTGGAGAATCTCTCCTTGTTTCATGAATTAGGTGCTTCACAGCCTTTTGGTTTTAAAATGTGTCCTAAAAATTATAGGGATAGGGGGCTACCACAGATTAGAAATCTGCCATCAGAATGTGAGCAGGACTGCAAAAGCTAGAAGGATGATTTATTGGTGAAATACACGTTTATTTGTTCCAGTCCGTCATCAGGATGCTGGGGGAACTCCTTTGCCAAGTATTCACTTGTTTATCAGTCTTAACCTGTGCTTTTTTTGGATTAATTCATGTCTGTCTCTTTCTGTCACTTCCAACTGTAGCTGAATGGTTTGTCTGGCTTTTTTTAAAGGATCCATTGAATTTTCATTTTCTTTCTCTCTTCCCCCTCTTTCTTTCACCAGGCCCCAATGTTTTCTTGGTCCCGGCTGAGAGATGCTGACCCTATTCTCCGATGTGAAATGGCTTCTACTGGGGAGGTATCTTTTAGATCTGCTATTTTTTTTAAACCAGGTTGCCTTTAAATATCATGTATCCTTGAAAATGATGTTATTACTGCCTCAATTATGGTGGTATCTGTAGCTTCTTCAGAAAATTGAAAATGTCTTCTTAGCTGTAAAAACACATTGTCCTGGAAAACTCAGTTTATTCAGCCACTGGATGTCCCTCTTTACCTGTGTGTCAGCTCCCTGAGTTGGACCTGGTTGGTGTGAGAGCCTGAAATGAGTTTATTTCAGAGCTGTCAGGTTCTGGGAGGCTCTCGGTGTGTCAGTCCGTTTTATGAGTCACCTGCTTCTAGACAGACAGGTTCTTACAGCTCTCAAAAGCCCCCATCAACACATGCCAGAACAGCAGTATTGAGACTCCAGGTCATAAATGTTGGGTCTTGGAACGTGCTAGTTACTTAAAGGCAACAAATCTATGTGGTGATATTTTTGTTGTTGCCTGGTAACTATCAAGGCATGTCCCAAGGTGCAAAAGGCAAGAAAGAGTGAATAAAATGTGACGGCTCCAGTACTGACTGTCGGTAGGATGAGGGGAAGACTGGGCTACTTTACCCACTCTTTATACAGCAAGGCTGTGAGGTGCTTCTGAAGTGTGTCCCTGGTGTACGCATGGCACACTGTAAAGGCACAAAGCTGTTCCTCTTCCGGCGTAGGCTCAGCGCTGATTGGAGCCCTCACCCCTCAAGGGGTATAGGTTTCCCTCAACATCATTGGAAGAGATAATAACTTATCTAGAACAAAGAGGTTTGGTTTTGAGTTATTGCTGAGCTTCCATAGATATACCGAAGCTATCTTTAAACTTGCTTGCTCTGTAACTTCCAGAAAAGAGTGGCAGAAGCAAGAAACTTTCTTTGAGCTGGAAAGCCCACTTGGGAAGTGATTATATACTGAGGCAATTAGATCAGGCTTAACTATGCCAGGCAGGTGGCAGAGCCTGGGCTTCTCTATTTGATATGAACTTGGTTATGTCTACATGAGCTGTTTTCATTAGGAAAGACTTATCATTTTAGTATGAAAAAGCAATATACCCAGATACAAGGTGAAAACCGCCTTAGGTCTCCTACATCTCTCCAGAATTACTTTATTTTACTCTTCATAATGTGTGGGAAATCAGTATTGCAGAAGAATTCCTTTCAGTGTAGTTAATGGGCAGAAAAAAGCCAAGTGAATTCGGTGACTTCCTTATTCTCAGAACAAAATTGACTACATAGAACAGGCCTCCCCCCCACCCAAAGAATAAAAATGTAACGAAGGGCAAGAATTCTTTTTCTGATCTTTATATGGAGTTAGAGATTACATTGGTCATAAAAAAGGATTATTAACTTTTATGATTTGGAAAGATCCATATTCACAAATGCCATAAAATGTGACAATTATGAAAGTCTTCCTTATGAGTGAAGTAAGGATAATACCTTGCTTTGGGTAAAATGCTCAATTATTCCTCAAAGACATTTTTCACACACACAGCTTGATTTGGGCTTGAATTTGTCACATCTATCTGGTAGGAATATATTTTACTGGAAGTCATGGATCCCACAACAGTACTGAGGTGGGGGTCACTTTGAGTATTGTGGCTGTTTTGATCACACCATGATGATAAATCTTCTCCTGGCAGGCTGGAAAACCCTGGTCCAAGAATAGAAGCCAGGGGGCTGTCCACCACCCTAGAAAGTCCAGGACAAACATAACCCCTCAGCCAGATACGCTATAGAACAGATTGAATGATCATGGATGAATTTTTAGAGAAAAGCTGAGATACTAGTTGCCATGATTTTTTTTATCTCTTCCCTTGTGGGATTTCTGTTTGTTTGGTTGTTCTTCTTTTACTCCAGAAGATCTGTCAGATCATCATTTGTTCTTATTATTACATGAAAAACTGATTTCTGCTCACCATGGTAACAGTGAGACCATGAATGTGAGGGCTCACTCTGTGATGGGAAGGACCATAAGAGGAAAATGGGAGAGCAATTCTTAGTCAGCCTCTTTATCCCATCTATATATGTGTGTAGATTTGTTATTTCAAAGTGAAAAATCTGTGACAGTTTATGCTTCTGACTGTTTTTCAACAAGTGTGAAGCTGGCCAGAAAAAGTAAGTGTTGCTTTGTTTTGTTTTGTCTTCTTTTTTAGTGTCCACAGAATCTCATGCATTCCTCTTTTCGTTATCAGAATTCAAAATTTTGGTAAAGGAACACAGTTTATTTCTTGCAGAAGATCATTACTCTATGATAGTCTGTAAGCAACTGAGCTCCGCAGGCAGGTCTGAATGATGGAGAACTGCTAAATTATTTGTATTGATTTCTTTATCAACTTTTTGTTTATATAAAATAAGTTATTATGAATTGGCATGATTGCTTTGTTGTTTTCCTAAGTACATGCTAACATTTTACCTGAATTTTGTACATCTGTGGACTTTTAATGGAAAATCATCTATATATACCATGGTTTATCTTTGCCAGATATGCCAGAAATACATGACAGCACAAGTGCTGTCTTACCCCCTTTTGCAGCATACACACAGCGAAACATGCCTGCATGCAGAACACTCACTGGTATTTAAGCATTATATAATGTTAAACAATTTGCAGTGCACTCACAAACATTGGAGCAGAGGCTGTGTACATCATTCCCATAACTCGGCAGAATCAATTGTTGTTACTCCTTAGTGTGCTGTTTGAAACTAAAGCGTGGCTTATTCCTTCATTATTGCTTCATTAAAATTATGAGATTTGTCTGCAAAGATTTTCTGATTTATTTTATTTCCTCCCTGCCTGCAGACTCCATGCAAAAGCAGTCTGATTCTGTGTGAAGAAGTCAAAAGAGCCTATTTATAAATTTCATCCCTGTTTCATTTCAAAGCAATGTTTTGGGGTTTTTTTGTTTTTTCCCTCACAAGAGCTTCCTTGTGCCTTTTCCCAGGTCGCATGCTTCGGGGAGGATGTGTACTCTGCCTTCCAGAAAGCTATGCTTGCCACAGGGTTTGTATTTCCTAAGGAAGGAATTTTGATTGGAATCCAGGTGAGTCCTAAAAATCAAAGCTGAGAAAAAGAAAAAAAAGAAAAAGAAAAGCTGACACAGAGAAACTCAGTAACTGTTGCTTTGTTTTCATTCATGTGTCTTTATGGCCTAAATGTGTTTTCTGCAATCCGTCTTGAAGTGTAATAGGACAGTGAGGAACAAACACCATGAAGAGATCTTTACTGGGTTCCCAGGAGTTGACCTGTTCTTTTTCCCTCTGGTTCCTGATAGTTTCTACTGGGAGCTGCAGAAGTTTTCTGGGCACAAAACCCCAGGACTGCTGCAAGAAGAGGCCTGAAATCGGAGGGTTAGAAACCACCTTTCTGCAGGGAACAAAGCCTGTAGACGATCAGTTCAGAGAAACATCCCAGCTAGAACTCGGAGCATGCTCCTTACTCCCACCCAAATGAGAGCCCTGGGTTACTACTTTCTAATCCTGACATATAAACTCCCTTCATCTGCACATTGCTGCTGCTTGCCTTTTTGAAACCAGTTCCCCTCCACCCCCCAAAACAGTGAGACAGTGTCCATACTGCAAAGCAGGACCTGCTAAGCTTTCCCCATAGATGCATATGTTTCATTCCAGGCAGAGCTGTAGCATCATCCAACAGTGTATAAAACGTGATGTTGTTAGGCTGTTGTGAGGCTAGTTGTTGGTATGACACTGTCAGGCAATAAGACCTCCACCAGGCATGGCACTGTCACGTTCCTCTCCTCACTGGAGTCACAATGCGAATATACTTGAGTGCGGTGTGAGGTGAGGGATTAAAAGACAACAGTTTTCACCCTGCAGCCCGGTTTCCTGGCTGCCTAGAGGCATGGCTGCCATTCTTCCTTTCCCTGTTTGGTGATGATGTGTGGCTAATATTATTCCCTACCATGCAGCTCCTATCAGCTAGGAGTAAGTAACTCAGAAAGAAAGAATCAATGCTACGTTTGTGTAGTAAGGTTTCTGGTTTCTGTGTCTTGCCAGAGCGCTCTCCTCTTGGGGATTGCTTTTCAGACACATATTCTGCAGGGACAGTGATTCCATACCAGACTAGAGCTTGGACTTTAGGGTTTCATCTCTTGCTGTCCGCATCCCTCAGAGTTGCTACATGGGACAGAATGTTTGAATGATGTCGTTATGGGAATGTCCTTCAGTGCAATGGCTTCTGCAAACAGCCTTTATGTGAGGAAGCTCCTGATGTGTTTCCTTTAGGAACAGCCCTGCACCACTCTGTAGCAGGAAGGAGGATGTTTGTTTCCGGATGAAAAGGTAGCTAGGCAGAAAAGCAAAAAGTGTTGGTTCTTTATCACAGTATAGTTACCAACTGTAGGAGGTGTTGAAGTCAGATACAATTGTAAACTTTGAGATGTGTTTATGTTCCTCAAAAAAATTCAGACGTTTCCGTTGCAACTAGAATGTTGTTAGGCCCCATAAAGACAACTGACTGCCTTCTGCCATTTCCCCATTGTGCTTGTAATAAGCTTATGCCCTACATGATTGCGTAAAGCCAATAAAACAAAAAAATAGAATAGGTGAATTTTCCTGTCAGACAGCTGGGGTATGAAAAGTGTGTTGGATTGTCTGTGCTGGTAGATGATGTGAAGGAAGTGTATGAAAAGTGGCCAGAAAGAACATGACTTCTGCTAACACAGATTACCACTTGGTCCTTAAATATACACATATATACACATATCTATGGACTGAAGCTGTTGCTCTAAATTAGCAGAAAAGTCTTTGCTTACTGCCTAGATGAAGTTTAAAAGTTCAGTATGAAACTCTGGACAGTTGGTACTGTATGTCTACTGTGTATCTAATCACTCCAGATTTTAAAACAGCATTTAAAATAGGAGAAAATAAAAGCCAGAAGCAGAAAAAAGGAGAAAGCCCTGTGTTTAAAATTTAAGCCTCTTTTCCTGATAGCAGCTAAAAGGGAACACGCAGTAAAAAGTAATTTTAGCTATAGAAAGCATTTATGTGGGTTCTCTGTCAGTATCTGTTACACTGAGCCAAATGTTCTTTCTACAAAGGTCTTAAGAAAAAAAAGGAGGGGGGAAAAAAAGTAAAGAAAAAGCAACACTAAAAGCTCACCCTCCCAAACCTTTTAAAAGCAACAAGATTCTGTCCTATTTAATGAGTGGTTTACAGTTCATTTTCTTGCAAAAGAAACTTGAAAACAACAGATCAATCACTTAAAGGTCTCTCTTCATCTCAGCATATTTGTTATATAATTAAACTCCAAAATAAGAAGTGTAAAGTTAATGCTGAGAACCATATATTGCTCCCTCACCACTGTTGGAGTTTGTCACCTACTTACTTTCAATGATTTGTTTCGAAATCTGCCAGGTCTGCAGGCAGAGAGGGGAAATAAAAGATAAGAAGGGAAGGTTGAAATCCTGACCTAGACCTGACGTGTAGACAGAGTGGTCTTCCCTGAGTAGGAAGGGGAGCCCTTCACTACAGAAACAAGAGGCACAAGGTTCGAGGCACAAGGCAGGCTGTCAACATGAGCAGCGTTGTTCTCATTTTAATCACAAACTTGAGGTCAGCGTACCTCAAATTGGCAAAGTTGTCAGTGTATCCTCAGAGGGGAAACACAGGCTCAGAAGGACAGATACCGAGTCACCCCTCTCCGTGATCACTTCGTGTTTAAATGACATTGCTGTGAGGTGGAGACAGGGTGGAGGTCTCTCCCTGGTGTCACATTAAAGGCTGGGGGGGGTAAGGAGAGTCTGATATTCAACTTGCCTGCCAGAGCCCTTCCAAGGACTTTCACTGAAACAATTTTGCAAAGTTGAAACAATAGGTAATTTATTCAAGCGACAGTTATCACAGATTCGGAATTGCTGTTGATAAATTCACTGTCTACAAAAGTAGAGCTCAAAGTAATAGTTTAGGGCTTTAGTTAACTATGTGTTCCTCGGAATACGTCTGACAAAGTCAGAGGCGCGTCTCTTACCAAAAAGGCGTCCCTTCTTGGGGAGGGGGGAGAGGTGCAGGCTCATCAACCTGTCCGTCAGGTGAAGTTCTCGCTTGGCTCCTCCTCCCAAAGAGAGTTTTCAAGTGCCAATTTTTATATGTTTGGAAATCTTTTTGCAAGGTGGGACTAAGTCAATCATTGTTTATCGATTGGCTCTTGGCATGGAAAGTCGTGTCGTCAGAAGCAGGACTCAGCAGTGTGACATGCCTTCAGAGCGGCCATCTTGGTATGTGCATTCGGGGGCCATCTGTGCTTTACCCAAAGCAATCTCTGAAGCAATCTCTGGCTGCGCAGCCTCCGTAGTGCCCCACATCACTTGGTTTACAGTGATGGGCTATGCCCCCTTACTTTTGTCTGATGATAAGTACCAGTTAATTACTTCCTTGGCTGTCTCTTCGGCTCTTGACACCTCAGTCGCCAGACGCCTCATTCCAAGTTTGTGAGTTTGTCTTTCGTCTTCCATTTGACAAGTCCAGCAAGGCCATCGATTACACCTGGGCAGATGCCCCTGGCTTTCAAACTGCAGGACGGTTTATGCAAGCTGTTCTGGTGCACTTGGGGCTGATTCTTGTCAGGAGCATGTGCATCAGCCCACTTGGTTGTCTCGGAGGAAGGTGCTGTTTCATCTGCAGTGGATGGTGAAATCAAATCATACTCAGCTTTCGGAGGCTTCATTGCTTCATGATTAGCTGCTTGCTCTGATTTTTAGACTGGACTTTTACATCTTGCAAAGAGAAATAAGAAGCTAAATGGTGGTGAATTCTGCTTCCCTCAGAAGTGTCTAGGTTCAATGTATTTAGGTTATTTGTTAGGCTGCACTTTTATGTCATTGCTATTAATTATGCTGAGGTGAGAGGAGGCTACCTGCTTGAGGATGAAAGTCAAATAGGTGTAGTTAACAATAGTAGAGAGGAAGATCGTTGTTTCCTTGCAAATGTTTCCCTCGGGTATTTTGCAAATCAAGAGTCAAATGGCTGTGCTGCAACCTGCAGTCCAAACAGGTCCCAGTATGCCCTTGCTGAGGGGCTTCCACGTTCGTGTACTTACAGGTTGCAGTTCCAGTGGTAATCCTACTAGGCCCATGCAGAAATGTTGCTAACAAAGTAGTCATCCTGAAGGTCAAACAAGTGAGCACTCTTTGACATCTGCAGGACAGCACAAGGCAGGTTGGGCAGCCAGCCAGGACCTCAAGCCTGCTGAGTTGTTCTTCAGTTGTGAGCACTGTCTGACATTGCACAGGTCAAGATTCCCCAGGATTTTAAAGGCCTGATGCTCTCCCAAGGTAAAAGGACTATGGCTTTCTTGTTAGACAAACGAATCTCTGCCAGTTTATGCAAGCTGATAATCTGACCTCTTTTCTTTTCACAATTCGGAGAAATCTATGATGCTGAAACCCTGAGTCTGCCATTAGATAATTTATACTTTATGCAAGAGGAGTTGAAAAGCTCATTTTATTTTCTTTACTGATTGGGCTATTCAGTGATATCTCTGGGATGGAGTGCATCTGTCTTACATCTGTGCTGGTGACCACAAGATGTGGAAAGTATTGAAGGAGTATTTTATTTTTAAATCCCAGCACTCCAAGTCTGTTGTTTCAAGGTAAACTTCTGCCTTGGTTCCTTACGTACCAGAATTTTTGCATGCTCTACAGTGGATTTGGGTACAGAATTCAAGATTATGACAGGAGATGAGCTGGCTGCGTTTTGAGCTGTATCTTAGTGTAGCTGTATTGAATTCACTGAGGATGTAGCCCTTCACAAATAGCAAGGCATACTAGCAAATATGAGAGAGGTTAGAAGAAATAGAACTTTTATGAACTTTTATATAAAGGAAGAAGAATACAGTTCTCCTACAACAAGCATCTTCCACTAAGTAAATCTGCTTGTACTTTTCACCTTTAGTAACTAATGGTTTCTTGCACATGTTCTTTCAGCCAGCTTGTAAATCTGAGGCTACTCCAATGCAAGCTGACAGCTGTAATTTCTTTTCATGGAGAGGCTGTTTTATGTCACAAGTGTTCAGTACACATTTGATACAAGTTTGTAATACTGTTGTGAAAGGCAACCCTCCTGACCAGAAGGCAGAACCATTCTCTTTGACTGTGAAGCTGCCAATACTGTCACATTGTATATTTATATTTTCCAGTTAGTGTAAAGAGCGAGGTGGCTTTCAGAATGTGATTCTTTTCAGAGTGCTCGAAAAATACCTGTTGACTCCTTTTCTTCATAGGAAATCATTCACCCTTCCAAGTAGTGCTCTCTCACCCGCAAAGGTGAAGCTATCAGTAGCTCCAGCAAGGACAAGGGAGTTGCAATAACATTACTTGCAAATGGCCAGACCAAGCTAAGGTTAAAAGCAAGGTTTGGACTGCCTTGGCAGTGAGGAGGGCATGTGATGCATCTGATCTTTGCATTGCTGTACCATCAACATCCCTAAGAGAATTATGCTGGGATCAAATTTTCACTCACCTGTTGCTCTAAAATGGCTTGTTCAAGTGAAGATGTATACAGGAGGTCATCTTCTCTTTTACTTCTTCCAAATTATGCTGGATCTGAGTATGCATTAAGAGAGGGTCTTTCAAAGGTGCCCTAAGTACTTGGGAATTCAGGTCCTCATGGGAATAGGGTGTCCCAGTCTCTTGAATGGTTTTGTGTTTTCCATTTCCTGGAAAAATGTCCAGCCTGTGGGAGTTAGGAAAGAACTCGCACATACACAGGCTCCACTTCATGTCAATTTGCAGAAAGAGCATCCGAAGGCTAAATGTTTGAGCAATGATTAAAAAGATATTTCATTAGGAACAGAAGAGACTCTGGTTGATGTATTTGAGAAGGTAATTGCCTGGATATTTAGTATGCAGTAGTATATATGTAGTTGCAGCTGAACTCAGCATGGGAACGCTTACCCTGATCTGGTAGCAAAATATGTCTTAGCCGGGAGTGACTTGGGCTTCAGGATCCAGGCAGTTTTCTTGGAATGGCCCTGTACATACACATTCAGACATTTCTGCATGCGCATGCATACACGCTTTCAACACAGAAGGGTGTATTTGCCTGTTAGCATAATCTAAGGAGGAGTTTCCTGTTACCCAACAAAACATTGTTTCTAAGTCCTAGCTTTGACGCTGTATCTAATAAATTTCCTTTTTCAGAAGTCTTTCCGCCCCAGATTCCTCAGTGTAGCAGAAATACTGCATGAGGAAGGTTTTAAGGTAGGTGGTTTCAGTTATTTAAAGCTAGAGAGTTTTCAAAATCTGAAAACTGCCACAGGAATGGAGAACTTCGGAGTTTCTTTGGAGACAGAGAAGAAAGGACATTTTCAAAGCACAATAGGGATTTTTAGCTGAGTGATCCAGTCAGCAGGTATCACCCAACTAAAAGGTTTATGATTGTTGAATTGAACATACGGGACTGTCATGAGGGTAAGAACAACCCTGGCTCTGCTATGAGCCTTCAGCCAAGATGTCACATTATAAACTCCTCTAAGTTCTCCAAGAAACAAAAATGCTATCAGGATGCCAGGTATGATAGTAGAGGAGGAAGGGGAAACCTTTTTTTATGGAGAACGTCTTTACAGTGCTTCATCTTCAGTGATATCCACAAGCTGCAGACATATGAAATTTGTGGTGTTGACATCCCTCTTGTAACTCTTCTGCATTATTTTGCATCCATATCTTTACTGAAAGGTAAATAACACAGCCACAGAAGACTGACAGGAGCTTTTTAGTATTCAGTATTTAAGTACTATATTCCTCGGTGGGACTAGTGTAACTACTGGATTTACAGTTCTGCCTTTCAAAACTTAGTGCTAGGCAAAAAAAAATTTGTAAGTCATTGAGCTGAAGTCCTATTGAATGCCAGAGGGGTTTACGTTTTGCTAAGCCACTTAACTGCTTCTGAATGCGTTACTACCATTCATTGGCTATCATCCATCAGCAAATCACAGATAACAGAAGTTTGGGAAAGTCATGCTGATCTCTCTGTGTCTCTCTGTATGGAGAGACACCCCTGTGATGAAAAATATCCTCCAAAATCAGCTCTGACAACCAGGCTGTGTGTTGGGTCAGACCCACATGAGTTAAATGAAAAGTATTACGAAGCACACAGTAAGTAACCTTTTTTTCCCTTAACAGCTTTATGCCACGGAAGCAACCTCAGACTGGCTCAATGCTAATGGTATCCCAGCAAATCCTGTGGCATGGCCGTCACAGGAAAGCCAGAGTCTGAGCCTCCCTCCAATCAGAAGGTAAGAGCAATACCCACCTTGTCAAATTTGTGTTAACATCCAGGACAGCAAGAGGCAAATTGCTGGCCCTGTTGAGATCAATGATAGTAATTTAATGGGACTTCAGATTCAGTCCAAAAGTTTTGTTTTATCTGATTCTGTCTGGAATTAGCACAGCAGGCAGCTTTCAGCTTAAATTATGAACATCTCATTGAATAGTCCTTTTTAATATGGCTTGGATGTATCGCTGCATGTTACATTTTCACGCAAGGATACGTGGGATCTGAATATTTAGCCTTTAATGGCAGTCAGTCATGCCTTTAACAGAGTTGTGCTGAGTTGTATAAAGACTGAAAATTGCTTTGCATTACTGAATAGAACAGAAATAAAGCCCAAATTCCTGAGTCACAGCTTAGTGCCTTAACCCCTCAACCCTCCTTTCTTGGGAAAAATGAAAATTTTCAGTGTTGTTTACCTGCATGCCTGTGCTATTTATCATAGATTTTCATTAAACAAGACACACTGTGATACCGTCTTGTGCATTGTCTCTTCAGGCTGGTAAGAGATGGGAAAATAGATCTGGTGATTAACCTGCCTAACAGCAACACGAAGTTTGTCCATGATAATTATGTGATCCGGAGGATGGCTATTGACAGTGGGATTGCTCTGCTCACTAATTTCCAGGTACTTCCCATGTTGTTCTTTGTCCTTTTAGTCATAAGAGCCTTCAGAGCTTTCAAGCACTTGTAACCTTAGATTCCAGTGTGTTTGGACACTCGTTATCTCTGACAAATAATAATGTGCCTGAAAGTCATGGAAACACAATTGTTTGAAGGTATTTTCTTTTTGCTACTATACGAAATAACATTGCTCGAAGTAAAACGTAAAAAAGAAGAAAATCCTGAGTCCCGTACTGCAGCTTAAGTTGCTGCTGTGTCATTTTCATGAATCATTTCAATGAAGCAATTTTGTGTATCAATCTCATGAAGTTCAGCAAGGCCAAGTGCAAGGTCCTGCAATGGGTCGGGGCAATCCCAAAAACAAATATAGCCTGGGTGGAGAATAGATTGAGAGCAGCCCAGAGGAGATGGACTTGGGGGTGCTGGTTGATGGGAAGCTTAACATGACCCAGCAGTGTAAGCTCGCAGCCCAGAAGGCCAACCGCATCCTGGGCTGCATCAAAAGCAGCATGACCAGCAGGTCAAGGGAGGGGTTTCTGCCTGATGAGACTTCACCTGGAGTCCTGCGTCATGGACCTGTTGGAGAAGGTCCAAAGGAGGCCACAAAAAATATCAGAGGGATGGAACACCTCTTCTATGAGGAAAGGCTGAGAGAGTTGGGGCTGTTCAGCCTGGAGAAGAGAAGGCTGTGGGGAGACCTTACAGCAGTCTTCCAGTACCTGAAGGGGCCTACAAGAGAGCTGGGGAGGGACTTTTTACGAGGGCGTGTAGTGACAGGAAAAGGGGTAAAGGTTTTAAACTGAAAGAGGGCAGATTTAGATTAGACATGAGAAAGAAATTCTTTCCTGTGAGAGTAGTGAGGCCCTGGCACAGGTTGCCCAGAGAAGCTGTGGCTGCCCCTTCCCTGGAAGTGTTCAAGGCCAGGACGGGGCTTTGAGCAACCTGGTCTAGTTAAAGATGTCCCTGCAGGATGCTTGGGGTGTTGGAACTAGATGATCTGTAAGGTCCCTTCCAACCCAAATCATTCTATGATTCTATGAGCATTTTCATTTCAGAGCAAAATTCTTGCATGGGAGTGCCTGTAATGTTTAAGTTGTGCGTGGTAACAGTTTTTCAGTGGGGTATTTTTCCAGTACAGTCCTTAAGCCTTACAGCAGGGTGTAGCTGGGCTTTCTTTAATGATCCCTGGGGCAATCCAGTTCGAAAGTGTCATCCAAGTGGAATTGCTGCCTGTCCTGTTGTAGTCCCCAGTTGCCAGTCATTATGTGTTTGTAGCTCCTGACAAACCCCTTTCACATACTGACAGGGGAAGAGATAATGCAAAGTGGGACTCATGCTGCCAGCAGTACCTTTACTTCCTTTGTGAGTGGCTTCAACTGTCACAAAAGGGCCTCATCTGGCTCTCATTAAGCCCAATAGCCAAATTCCTGTTGATTTCAGTGGGTGCTGACATGGAACCCAGTGACTTGAACTGGTGTCTAGCTGTGCAAAGTCTTCTGCTGTGATTGGGGTGAGTGGAGAGCAGAGAGAGTGCCAAGCTGTAAATTCATAGACAGGATAATGCCAAACATGATTAGCAGGAATGGGAAATTGAAGACCCATCCTCTGCCTCATAGTGAAATACACATTGACAACCAGAACACAAGGGTCCCCATCCAAAACTTATTACCACACCTGCTTGATGCGTTTCACTGAACCCTTTTGGTTGTAGAGTTTTAATCTCTGATTTCGAGAGGGGAAAACAACCCTGTGCTCTCTTAAAGGCTTGGGCTGTAAGGGGAAACAACAGCTCTCATGCGACATAGCTGCTTTGTCAAAGAAGCCCAGCACCTCTACATCTCGCAGCTGAGCAGACAGGCTTCGGAGGGCTGGAGCCAACACCCATGCACAGTCACCTTGAAATTGTTATCAATTTGGATGGACTCAAGGACTGGACCTGCATAGGGTGGTTTCAGGGTGACAGTGTAGAAGTATGGAGCATGCTCTGTTACTCAGCCTTCTGCAGAAGGGTTTGCAATGCTCAGTCCTCCTCTGGTTTATATTGACAGGTGACAAAGCTTTTTGCTGAAGCTGTCAAATATGCTGGGAAATTGGACTGCAGGAGTCTCTTCCACTACAGAAACTTTGACAATGGAGACACAGCATAGAAGAGGTATCTCCAACCTGCGTTCTTACTGCTTCTGGCACCACGAAAGAGAGGAGAACTCAGATCATCCACCTAACCATCTTTCCATGTATTTTATAGCATCTGCACTGATTGTCTTTCCAACTCACTCAAACTAATTCCCAGCTTTTGATAGTTCATTAGAAAGCCATCCTCTCCCCAGCCTCTCCGCCATCTTCTCCCCATTTCCACAGAGGATTTAATATTAGTTACTTACTAGATGGGTAGATCCAGATACCACCATAGTAGAGGAAAATGGAAGAAGATACAAGTGATCCCACATGGGGGTTGTTCCTTCTTTTCATGACCAAGCCTGTTTGTTCCTGCTTAGGAATGCCTGCCTTGGGTCCGTACTCCCAGCTATTCTGATGCTGGACTGCTGGAGCCTGGCCCCAACTCCTCACAGAAAGACAAGTAGATTTCTCTTTCCATTGCTTGTTATTGGGGATTTTATGACTTTATGTAACAATTAGACATCCTCCTGCTTGATCCACCGAGTGATGCCATGGACAGTTGCCACACCATGAGTGTGGTAGGGGCTCTTTAGAGATGAATGAAGATGGATTCCCCACAATTCCTTGCAACAGCTGACAGGCATGATGCAGCTACTTTTTGCTTTGTTTTTAACCCTGGTCAAGAATCATCATCTTCAGCATGTAGCTTTTATGGAACAGAAAGGCTGTATGTTTGTGTCCTGGAATTGCTTCCAATTTCTGCTCAGTCCTTCAGGCTATTTTTATTATTGTTATTTTTTAAATTCTGGTTCAACATTCTGAATTCAGGTGGCTGTCCCTGTATCATAAAGGCTCCCTCTCCGTTTTGTCTTTGGCTTCAAAAGTGGAGAACTCCCCAAAGACTTCTGTGTCTTGCTGTCAAATATTTTGTGCCGTGATTGTGCGCATTAAAATTGAATCCTTTCAAAATGAGGTGAAAGTGTTGTTGTGCTTTACCCCTCCCAATTAAGTGACTCCTTCACTTTTTGCTCCAGCCTGCTCTGCTGCTTTTTCAGCTCTGGCAACACCTGCAAATGCTGTCCATGGAGCAGACACCCACTGTACCACGTGGTGCATGTTATCACTTGCTTCTGCATGGCAAAAGACTTCACCAGCTCTATGGCCAATGGTACTGGATTCAGCAGCGTATACAGTGCCTGCCTCTGTTTACCAGCTAAGGAATGTATGTGTCTGTCTTTTTTCCCCCATATTGCAGTATGTACACAGGACATCTTGGAGTCAGGAAGATTCAAAGTAGGAGAACTTCTTTGATACTTGCTGTTTTGGTTTCGGCTGCCGCCGGCAACAAAAGCGCCACGCGGCCGCCCCTCCCCCCGCCGGCGTGTGGAGGAGAATGGAAAGAAAGAGGCAGAAACTGGTGG
>Ga0065711_1005919_pt1 | contig 29076 bp, 12 predicted proteins | sample Hoacrofraction12_FD_59098 | JGI IMG/M metagenome (GOLD analysis project Ga0065711, IMG submission 59098) | Hoatzin crop microbial communities from Cojedes, Venezuela - Epithelial fraction 12 v2 (version 2) | ecosystem: Host-associated > Birds > Digestive system > Esophagus > Crop | place... | reverse complement strand
GGGTGCGGAGGGGAATGGAAAGAAACAGGCAGAAACTGGTGGGTCGGGAGAAGGGCAGTTTAACAGAACAGCAAACAAAGGGAACAGGAACAACAACGATACAGATAAGGAGAAAACACAACACAAACCTCACGACCCACAGAGCCGTTCTCCCGGACAGGACCGGCGCCCGTGCTCCCGAGCCGTGAATGAGTTCCCGCCGCGCCACCTCATCCACCGGAACCCAGCATGATGGCACATGGTATGGAATACCCTGCTCTGTTTGGCCAGGTTGGGGCTGGGTCAGCCCACCCGTGCCCCTTCCTGGATTCTGGTGAAGATTAACCTTATCCTGGCCGAACCCAGGACATTTACCTTTTTATTTTAGGCTTTTTGAAAGGTCCAGACCTGAGTATCACATAAATTATAAAACCAATATGAAGTAGAGTTAAATTATTTTATTGAAATATACTTATTCAGGGACAGAAGCAGAGGACATAATTAGAAGCCACTTAGGAGGAAAAACATCTTTTAATCATATACCTAAATTCCTTTTTCCCCCCCTGAAAATACAGAAGCATCAGGTTGTTTTTCTGTCTGTGCTATTCTATAAATTCTTTGAGCTACAGAGGATCTTGTGTCCTACTTGCAATGAGATTCCTCTCCCTAATCCTTTTGCAGTTCTCCAGCATTTTAAGATGGGAACTTTTTAAAAGAAGAAAAGGAAAGGCAATTTAAGTTACATTCGCTTGTGGAACATCAGGTTAAATCAGTATGAATCAAAGTTGTTATCAAAGTTTAAGACTGGCTGTGAAGGGAAAATATAGGAAAATAATGGCTACACACACACAGCTGGGCAAATGTGAGGAAGGCTGGAGAACATGCTCTGATACAGGAGCTGAATGACCTGTTCAACAGCAGTCAAGCTTTGGTCCTGTATCTCGCCTGGGACTTGTCCTGTGCCCAACACGAGCTTCAGGAGGACAAGCTGCTTCCACCAAGACAGCATGTTCATGTCAAGTTGGTAGAGGCAGGCTCAGCCCTTGGCAGAAAAGTGGCTGGCAGCTGCGCAGGTGCCTGCTGTCTCTGCCTGGTGGAAGGTCTTCCCCTCCTTCAGTAACTCTGCCTAGTCACAGAGTGCACCAGCATCAACCTGCTTGCTATCCCTTGTTGAGGCAACATAGATCTCTGCAGGGAAAGAATCACCAGAATGTTTTACAGGTGTCAAAGGTATTCTTGCAAGAACCTGTGATGCATTTGTGCTAATAGTTGCAGTTTTATTATCATGTGCTGCAATACGTCATTGACCAGAATTTTTCCATGTCATTGTTACAATGGCTATTTGCAGGCTCGGGAGTTAACCATACCTTGACAAATGTCATGAAAGTGATCTTTGTAGACATAGAATCACAGGCTTTATGCCAATGACACATGGTCTGACTTCTGGAATAATGCAGGTTCTAGAGTTTGTCATTGTCTGAAACAGATTACAGCACTTAACAAATAGTCTCCCCCCAAATTTATCACATTCATTTCTTAATTGTAAAATTTTTAGTGATAAAAGGAGTCCAACAGTATCTTTAGTAAGTTATTTGATGGTAAATTTCCTACAAATCTGGCTAAATGACCTTTTAGTTTAAATTCCAACTCATTTCTAATCTGAATTTTTCTACTTTCAACTTGTCCTGGGTTCGGCCAGGACAGGGTTAATTTTCACCGGCATCCAGGAAGGGGCACAGCTGGGTGGGCTGACCCAACCTGGCCAAACAGAGCAGGGTATTCCATACCATGTGCCATCATGCTGGGTTCTGGTGGGGGGGAGCGGGGCGGTGGAAACTCACTCGCGGCTCGGGAGCGTGCGGTGCCGGTCTGGTCTGGGAGAGCGACTCTGTGAGTTGTGAGGTTTGTGTTGTGTTTTCTCCTTATCTGTATCATTGTTGTTCCTGTTCCCTTTGTTTGCTGTTCTGTTAAACTGCCCTTATCCTGACCCACTGGTTTCTACCTGTTTCTTTCCATTCTCCTCTGCACCCCAGTGGGGGGAGGGGCGGCCGTGTGGCATTTTTGTTGCCGGTCGCAGCCAAACCATAACACAACTTTAAATGCAAGCTGAATGAATAGAATAATCTTTGCCTGTAAGTTTCTCAGATACATTTAGCAAGTGCATATCAAGACATATACAGGAATTTCTACTACTGAATGGATTCTTAGTCATGAAAATCAGGTAAGTGAGCAATGTTGCTAACTTCTGTGATGTCAGCTAGTAACAGGAGAGTACTAAAACTGACTGCAAAACCTTACAGACAAGGCTCAGATTTCTGAATCATCTGCTGATCTATCAAACCAAAGGGAATCCAAAGCAACGTACATGGTGGGGGAGGGAATAATACCAACTCTTCACACTTGAATACAGACCCTAAGGAGGCTTTTGTTCTAGGGAAAGAGATCTTGAAGTGACCAGGAAAATCCTCTGAAAACATTTACTGAGTTTAACAAGCCAAAAAAACAAAACTAATGCTAGATTCTTAGGAGAAGAAATTGGGAACAGAAAGTAATTATGCAAGTATATCTGTGGTGTTCTGCATCTTGAAACTGTGCCATTTCCATCACCCTTCTCAAAAGGATATAGCAGATAGAGGAAGCAGGGAAAAGAAGCATTCGTATCACAGAACAGCAACTGGCTTTATTAAAAGCAGAGGTTACAAAGCTCAGAACTCTTGGTGAAGGTCCTTAAAACATGACTCTCACAGCAAACTTGGAACAAGCAACAGACACTGCTTCTCTGAGCAAGTGAACTGTTGGCAGCCAATAGTTTGCTCCGAAAAATTGAGTTTAAAATAAGAGAAACACAGCGTCAAAGATTTTATAAAGTTCTGTGGGTCTCTGCCATAAGATCCCATTGAGAAATCACAACCTGGTATATGTAAGAAAACTCAGATGGGTGATTGCTGTGGTAGGAGGGGAGGCAGAGAGGTAGTGGGAGTTCATTTTCTCCTGGCCGTAGAGGAGGGGGGCATTTGCTGGCACTACAAGATGGTTTAGGTTGACTGCAGTGCAGAAGAACCTGGTAGGATGAAGGGGAAGAAATAGGTTACTGCTCTGATTGGAGACAATTCAAAATCCAATTTTTTATTACCTGAAGTCACACCATCTGCTGCTGAATGTTCCACCCACACTGGACAATGAGTGTGATAACAGTATGTTTATTGTGGAAAAGTGCTTCATGCTATTCTGAATGGTTTCACATATATGTATACACATACACACACACATACATATAAACTATCATTTTTTTACTGCGAGAAGACCATTCATCTAGTTGTTTCCCTGTGACTGGAAGGTGGGCCTGGATTTTCTTCAAGATACAGAATATAGTAACTCAACTTTGAAAACAAAACCTCCTTAGTCTGGTGTTGCTAAGCTATACATAAGAGATTTAATGATGTCTTCAGGCTGGCCACATGGACAGTGACACACTAGGTAAATTTGATCAGTTTTACATTTGGAAGGCAGACTTTCAGAAATCAAGGTCAAGGTCAGAAGTTTTTCTTCTTCTTTAGGAAGCGAGCAGAATGAATGGGTCTGGAAAATGTTTCAGAGTGATTGCTAGCAGGATTTAATACAGTGTCAAAATGAAGGGATAAGAAGAGTAGAAAAAAGATGACTCGTGCTTACCCTCTTATCTGACACATCCTGTAATCTCAGTCTGCTCTAAGGGGTGTGTGCTTCCTCCTGATAATTTCTCTTTCAAAGGACAAATCCTACCATCTGATTACAGGTTAGGTCTAAAGTAATTGACTTAATTGAAGCAATCCAGAGGCAGAAATACAGAGCTGATGTTGATGGAATTCTTTCACAATTCTGATATGATTTGGGAAGAGACTTTTTCCCTGTAGCAGGGACCACATGTGGCAATACACAAAGACTGTTAAAGGTAATGTAAATCCATACAGACCCAGATGATTCCAGAAGCATGCTGTGCTGTAAGTAAAACTGTTTTCTCTAGCCTGAGTTTCTCTGTGTCTGACTAGTACACTTTTTCTGGTTTTGCCAAATGCGGTAAACACACTGGCTTTGGAATGGGGGTTGTTACTGGCCTCTGAACAAAGGATGAGTATCTGCACTTCATACTTACTGCATGTCTAAGTCAGTAGCTGCAAAAACATGAAAACACAAGATGCCATTATCCTGACATTTTAGTTGAGGAGACATGTGGGTGAGAGAATAGATATGTACTTTTACTGTTTCATAACACTTCTCTCTGTCCAGCACAGCGTGACCAGTGCTATGCTGCTTATAGTGGTGAATGTTTCCCAACAGGCAGAGTCAACCCCTGTTTTTCTTCCTCCCTCCAGCTTTGTACTCCCTAACCTCATGAAATGTCGAAGGTAGCTTGTACCACACCATGTGAGTTATGATTAAAACCAGGAGGGGAATGATGTAACTAACAAGCTTTTCATTGTCGAGCCATCAAGTAGTCCTACAAGCGATTTAGATTATCTGGTATAATGCAATGAGTATGATATGTAAATTACTAAATCTTGTCCTTAATAAAGCTATGGTGTCTCCCCAAAGATTGCAGTCTGTAATTTAAAGAATGTTGGCATGCTTCTTGGGGCAATACACAAGACTGGAAAATGCATTGTATTTTAATATAATACAAGGCAATATGGATATTTTAATCTGGCACTGCATGTTTTTGACTACTATCAACCTCGCTTAATTTACATAATAAAAGCATGCCAAATGGCTTTGAAATAGTAGCGCTTTCTGTGCAAAGCACTAGATACTAGTTTTTTTTGTAAAAATTACCTACCTAACTACTTATGGAAACAGCCTTTTAAGGATATTTACAATATACTTGCATTACGCAAGATTATGCGTTGCTCTTTTCTTACATATATCACTTTGCTGTTGATATATGAAAAGAATTGTTTAATTTTGAGAGAAAAGTCAGGAAAAGATTATAATAAGCTACCAGTTCTGCACTTTATTACTATTCTTTGTTATTATTGCTGTGTTTATATCATCTGAAAAATGAAGAGAGATTCGATCCTGAGGCTTGCCATGCTGGAAGAATTTATTGCCGTGAGTGATCTTGTATTTCTCAATCTTTGACACAGGCCAGCAGGAAAAGATTTTTACAGTGCAGAAATTAGGTATTGAATACTACAGAAAATCTTATGGCTTTTTGGGGGTTTTTATTAGAGGGAGTGATGTGGTTTTTTGTTTGTTTGTTTGAGTATATACGTTGAAACATTTATACTCCTCAACAGTGCATGCTTTCACCTATTTGCTGCACTGCAATGTCGAAGAAGGTAGCCCTAACTAGTCTGTTCTCTGATGAATTATAAGACCAGGCCAAGGACCTCACAAGGCTTTACTTCAGCAAGTTCCAGACCTCTTGCTGGCGTTTTTTTATTTGTTTGTTGAAGTTATTGATATGATATTCACTAGCATGAGCAATAGCAATTTAAGGCAAACTTAGCAGAGGGTGGACATCTTTGCTTTAAGCTTGTCATAATGGTTGCTTTTATTAGTCTTGTCACTTGTATTCTCATCATTAACTTCATCCATATCAACACCTAGAAAGAACAGTGATCTAGCGGGGCATTATTACCCCATATATCAAAGACTTTCCAACCCATTCTTATTTTTCTTTTCCAAATATTCCTCTTATCATTGTTCAGTTTAATTTTTAAAAGTAATTCTATTCTAAAAAAGTGCACGTGTCTACTAAAGCGCAGCTGTTTTTCTGAGAAAAGATAAAAGGGATCACTGACATTTTTCCTGTAAGTGGACCTCGTTTCACCTGCTCTGTGAATACTTTGGAGGCATTGTTTGGTACTGTGCAATTTCTGATGTGCAGTTAAAATTGTTAATGCTGAAATTATTATCCCTAGAAAATCAGTATGGGCTAGCAGGTCCAGATTTTATTACACTATTGTGTATGCAAATCTAGGCTTAGTTTTGTAGCAGGCATTATGCCCAGTGTCCGCAAAACCCATTGACTATTAAAAATAAGGCTTGTAATAAACATCTTAAGTAATTTCAATAAAAGAAGATTTGCAGGAAACTATATCTTACAATATCTTTTTGCTGCTTAAGGTATGTTTTTGCTCCGCAACAGCATCTATTTGGACTACAGAGTTGGATGGCAAATTTAAGGATTCAAAAGAATTAAACGGTTGTTTTTTCATGTCAATAAATGAATCATACTAGGCTAGTCTTTAAAAGTGCCCCAAAGGATGCTGCATGTGAGTGCTCCTTCAAAAGCTGAAAACTTAGGCGTAGGAACAATGTTTGAAATATAAAATAGAAGAAAGATGATTTTGGTGATTAGGTCTATAAATCTTTCCTTACTATGGTAGACCTGACTGACACAAGACACAAGTGTAGTGCTCCATACTACCCCATAATGATTTTTGGCAATATTCCTGTAAATAAGGCTTGCTAAGGATCTTTATGGTTTTAGAAATTAATACAGTATTAATAGCATAATAGTATTTATTATGAAGGCCATGAAAATTTCTTTCCTATTTTATAAAATATGAATTGAACTTGAAAAATTATTTAAGAGTACTTAATGATATCTGTCTTCTTAAAAAAAACTGGCAGACTAACTAGTGGTTAGTGATATATTATTGTACTTGAATGTTCAGAATATTGGGTGTTACTAATAATTATGCCTCCTATGTACAATGGCACTGAGCATACACAAGATTGAAAATATGATTCATACCCCAAAAGACTTGCAATCTAAGCACATTCCAGGGCTGGAGAAATTGGATGAAAAATAAAAATAGCTTTGGCATCTATTTTTCAGTGATCTATCACTGAGTTCTGAAAGCTGAAATAATACTATGTGTGCTCACTTCCCTGTCTTTCTTCACAAAAGTTAACTGAGATATTTGGATGCCTGCTCATTCAAAAAATTTTCCATACAGTGAAGTGTCTCATTAAAAGTGCAGAAAGAAAAACAATACATCTAAAGATTCAGAGACTAATAAGTGCAGTAACTGAATCTTTTTTGCATTGTTTGCATTATTATGCAGAACATAATGCATTTTGATATAAACCTTGGGAAGGATTATTTGTTTAACATCTTAATGGTTTATTGGTTTCAGAGGACAAGTGAATCATACTTTGATGCTACTGAATTACTTACGGAGTTACTGATGAAGAGGCAGTAGATGCATGAGATTTGAGTCAGATTATCACTGTTCAAAATTTAGTAATTTTCAATAATAAATACAGCTGAGCTTTCACATAAATATCTGAAGTAAATTTTCAATTTTATGTTAACACTCTTAGAACACATGTGAGTATTTATTGGCTTAACTTACTGGGATGAAAAGAGCCTTAAAAATAGTATTGGTCATTATTGTACAAAAAATGTTAAATCTCTAATAATCATGTCAAAAGGCAGCAGTTTCTGAAAAATAATATTATATTTATTTAGGTAAAAAGAAGGCTATGTAATCATATGATGAGGAAACACTTCAAACTTTAAAATAACTTCCAAAGGGTGTTCAGTATTCAATACTGAAGATAGATGTACTCTATTATGCAGGCTCAAATAATATGCAGTGATGTGGTAACTAGTGTTTCCTAAAGATAATCCCCATAATCTAGATACTTACAATTCTTTCATAGTAATACAAAAGAAAATAATATTGGGTGTTAAATTAGATGCTAAGGACGTTGGTGTTATGAATACCAACCATCAAAGATTTATGAAAAATATAGTCTGTCAAACTACCTTGATGCAGAGTTTTTAGGTGGTTATTCTGCTTGACAAAAGTATTATTGATGTATTAGTCTTATATTTATATGAGCAATTGACATTGTGCTACAATGTATTTTGTTTAAGGAAGCTGATTCATTCCTAATCAACCCAGTACATAATTAGGGGATTAAAAGCTGGCTGACTGATGGGTCGTAAAACAAAATTGTTAATGGGATATTAAGACTGTGCATGGTTATTCAGATTGTGCAGATAGAGCTTTCTGACATTATACTACAAAATGTTCTTATTAGTTATGCTGAGCTGACAAAAAGTAGAAGGTATGTGAAAGATGTAGTTGTAATTAATCTGGTCTGTTTATTTGGAAAGAGGACTCTAAGCAAGATATTAAAACCTGTTTTTTCCTAGCAAAACTATATCTGAGTGAACAAAAAATGGAGGTCATTAATATACCGAAGGCTGTTCCGAGACACAGTAGCTCTGTGGGATTCTTGGTACCAACACTGTTGATCAGCACCATTCTAGCCTATAGCTGATATAACAAAACCTACAGATTTATATGTATCCATGACACAGGGGCTCTTGAAGAGGGATGCAGAATGTTCTATACCATGTGTATTTTTAGAGAACAACACTAATGAGTATAGGACACAGAATTTAATGTAAATTGTGAAAAAACTCAAAGTGTTGGTTGTAAATATGTATATTAAGAAGTACAATAATCATGATTTCCAAACCACATCACCCATGGACAGTTCTGTGGAGTACATCCGTGAAGTCCTCTTACAGCAGCACCATTGAACTGGAGCTCTTTGTGACTTGAAACTGTTGAAGTGAACAATGTTTATTAAATTATTTACTTGTATTTAAAATTTTTTATGCTGTTATTGAATGTAACTGCAGTTTTTGGTTGGAATAAGTAGATCTTTAAGTTTGCACTTTTAAGAAGCATTCACAAGATGCAGCTGAAATCTGTTTTTTGTGCAAAGAATATTACACAGCGCAATGCTAGCTGAAAGTCAGCCACTGGGTGAAGCAGGCTCCTTTTGAACTTCTTTGGTCTTAGTGTCCAGTGAAGAACATGTTCACAATGGTCTCCTCAGAGACACTTTTCCTCATCTATTTTGGTTTATCCTGGATAAATGTGACGTGCCCACCAAAGCCGCTCTATCACTCCCCCTCTTCAAATGGACAGGGCAGAGGAAATAGGATGAAAGACTCATGATTTGAGATAAGGACAGAGAGAGATCACTCACTAATTACTGTCATGGACAAAACAGACTGAACTTGGGAAGAAGATTAATTTATCACAAATCAAATCAGAGTAGGATAGTGAGAAATGAAACTAGATCTTCAAACACTTTCCCCCACCCCTCCTTTCTCCTTGGCTTAACTTCACTCCTGTTTTTCTACCTCCTCCCCCTGAGCGGTGCAGGGGAATGGGGAGAGGGGGTTGTAGTCATTTTGTCACATGTTACCTCTGCTGCTCCTTCCTCCTCAGGGGGAAGACTCCTTATATTCTTCCCCTGCTGTTCCAGTGTGGAGTCCCTATCACAAGAGACAGTTCTCCACAAACTTCCCCAGTGTGAGTCCTTCCCACCGTCTGCAGCTCTTCACAAACTGCCCTAGCGTGGATCCCTTCCATGGGGTGCGGTCCTTCAGAAACAGACTGTTCCAGCGTGGGTCCCCCACGGGGTCACAAGTCCTGCCAGCAACCCTACTACAGTGGCCTCCTCTCTCCACCGGTCCACAGGTCCTGCCAGGAGCCTGCTCCAGTGCGGGGCTCTCCACAGGGTCACAGCCTTCTTTGGGCATCCACCTGCTCTGGTGTGGGGTCCCTTCTGCAGGCTATTGGTGGATATCTGCTCCACCGTGGACCCCCATGGGCTTCAGGGGGACAGCCTGCCTCACCATTGTCTTCATCACAGGCTTCAGGGGAAAAATCTCTGCTCCTCATCTGGATCACCTCCTCCCCCTCCTTCTTCACTGACCTTGGTGACTGCAGAGTTGTTTCGCTCACGTCTTCTCCCTCCTCTCTCCCAACTGCTATCTCCCCTCAGGTTTTTCCCTATCTTAAATACCTTATCACAGAGGCACTAGCACCATTGCTGATTGTCTTGGCCTTGGCCAGCAGAGGTCCATCTTAGAGCTGGCTGGCATTGGTTCTACCAGACAAGGGGGAAGTTTCTTACAACTTCTCACAGAAGCCACCCCTATAGCTCTCCCCGCTACCAAAATCTTGCCACGCAAACCCACAGCATCATCTCTTTCTTCAACTTCGCTTTCACAATATTTTTTTTTAAGGCAATAAATCTATGTTTTGTCTTAATAACAGTAATTGCATCCTTACTAATGAAGCCATGGATTTTTTTCTCTTAATTTTGGAGTAGGCATTAAAAACCTCTAATTTCTTATATGGTAATGCTTGTAATTAAAACATTAAACTTGACGTGAAGACTATGACTGCTGAATGTTAGGGAGAGGATTAAATGGAGAGTGATGGCAAAACAGTAATTTTTATGCATCAGGAAACAATTAACAAATTTGCTTAGGAGTGGCTTCACTTCTAGTTTCCTTAAAGGATAAGCACACTTGTTCTATTTGTTTTACTTGCATAAGCACATGCTAAAACTCCCTTGCCACTTACCAAACTCCCCTTTTTTAGACTGTAATAAAGTCTAAACATTCTTTAATAATTTTTCTAGATTATAGACTTTAATTTACATAAAGCATGTCAGTAACACTTCGAGAGACTTCTAAGAGCACCATGGTTTTATTTTCAACACTAATTTTCTTTTGACTAGACCAAGGAAAAACTAATATATAGCTTAGAAATAAATAACATTTTTTTCCATTGAAATAGTCATAAAACTGTCTTAAAGTTCTCTTGAGACATCCTCTGTGTTTTAGTATGAGGCAAAAAGCCTCTTTTCCTAAAATTTTAATTAAAAAAAAAAAGTAATAACATTTCTTTACAGATCCAGCCTGTATCTGTTCCAGTTCAACAGACAGGAGAAAGACAATTGTGCCCTGGCATAATATCACCACAGTTTTTAACCTTTTGATAGTGCCTAATGTTCATGGCCACCATGGAATTCATCTATTAACATCTTTTGTGCTAGAGAAAACCATAAATGCTGGTTTAATATATACATATTTTTGAGCTTAGTTGGATTTTAGTAGATGGCAGCGACAGTCATGAAAGATGCTATTCAATAAAGGGTGGAACCATGTTGCTTGCTTAATACCAGCATTGTGGGTAATACTAACATATCACGGAAGAACAGTTTTTAATCTCGGTTCAAAGCATCATGTACCACTTTTCAAGACAGCCCATGGACCTCCGCAGGTAAACTTGGAACCCATCTGATGTAAAAGGAAAGAAAGAATCCATAAATTCCTCTGAGCTTTGACAAAATGTTTTAAGCATTCTCTCTTTTAACTTTTTGTGTAACTGTGTTGCTAGAAGCAGGTAGAAGACCTAACAAGGTACCATCACAATACTGATCTTTAAGTTCTTCATTGTTTTGGGAGCTATTGCAGTGCTTATATACACAAGTCCAGATACATGCAAGAAAAGCTGCTGCTGTTCTCAAAACTTTCCTCTTAAAGAAGTAAATATTTCCTGTACAACAAATTCTTTGTCAAGTGTCTGTTGCTTAAAGTAATCACTAGTACACTTAACCCATCACTCTTGATTTAAGCAAGCCACAGAACTAGGGAGCGAATATGGCAAGAAAGTAACACTTTGGATTTATAAGGTTGATGTATTCATTGTAATGCTGTCCTACACAGACAACAGAGTAAATTAATCTCAGGTGTAATTTAGATAGAAAGACATTGGAGGTAAAATTTGGCCTATTGTATCCAACAGTCTGACCTATTCTCTTCAGTAGTCTATAGTCTTTCTTTTATGAGTCGTCTTTTAGTACAGACTGAATTTGGAAAGGCAAACTTTAAATGGCCAGGTGCTGGAGCTCTTAAATTGCATTGTTCTACAAGAGTGAATTTTTGGCTGATTAATTTAGCTTCCATTTCCATGCACAAGAATCTTTTGTGAAATGGTTTCTGTAAACATCATAGCTAAGCATCCACTGAATAATTTGTATGCTCAAGGGTCTGTTTGCGAAGTGTACACCTTTTTGACGTATTTCTTATACTGGTGATATATGATTGACAGACGTGACTGAATACTTAATATTCTGTCCTCTGACTGAATAGTTGCAGCGTTCATTTTTTTTAATGGAAAAGTGAGTGAAAAGTGAACACGACTATCACTGTGCATGAATGCCACATTTCACTTGCAAAACAGACATTTTCATGGCTACCTGCCATCCCCAGACGCTTTTTCAGAAAAGCTGTTGTTGGTGATTTAACTCCCTTCACTAAATATCTGTTGATGCAACATTCTACAACAGAGGGCGTCAATGAGGTTTTTCCAATACCACTTTATTACTGCTGATTACAGGAACACATTGACTTTTAGATTCAATATTTCATCTAATTATCTTCTACCTAAGTGTGTGTGTGCGTGTGCCTGTATGTATGGTATGAGAACAGATCACAATTGTAAATATTGAATGTCAACAAAAAAATCTCACTTTTTGATTTCTTAGCAATTGGAGCAAAACGTGCAGAATTTAGGGTGTCCCACTACAGAGCTAACTTCTTATTATTTATTTCTTTTATGCAACACCAAAAATAGTTGTTAGATTGTCAACCAGTAGTATAGGAACATGTAAAATAAGCATAAACATGAAGTGTTTTGCTCAATTGGTCTTATTACCTGTGGTTCTCGAAAAGTAAGCTTTTTCATCTTTTAGATATTAACCTTTTAAATAATGGTCATACCATGTACTTCTGTGTCTTGTCTAAGGATTTATTTTTTCATACTGTATCCCAGCATTTATAACATTAAAGACAACCAGCAAAGAGCTGGTGTGGAGTAATACCTTTTCTGTCTACTGAATCTGTCCTTACAGAGACATTGTGCTTTCACTCCTTCCTTGTCCCTACCTTTTTTGCCTGGACTTCCGGTAGTCCCAGCTGGCAGTTTCTGAAGGGTGTCTCAAGTGATATCCAGCTAAAGCCACCAGGCAGCAACACTAGAAGTATTCATACATATAATCATATAGACATAAGCCTGCAAATCTTCACTATATAAGCATATACAGTTCATTTTTGAAGCAATCACTGCCCACCAAGAGCTGGTCACAGCACAGGCTGGCAGGGCAGCAGCTGCATCACCCAGGCTCTGCAGAAGGGAGCTCTGGGCAGCTGCAGTTACACCCATGTCACGCGATGTACATTGCTCCTAGTATGCTGTAAAATCTGATGGCTTAGTTGGGATGAAACACTCTTTTAACTTGTGTATTTGTGATCCATAAAGCTAATGTTTGAAGTTATAACACTACAAGAACAGAGGCTATACTTTGAATGAAAGTAGCTACTGGAAGAGAATTGCTAGTACCCTGCTTAAAGCTTCTGGAAGCAGCATCTCTGTGCAGCCCTTTAACTTTATGTTGAAGTAAAGGTCAAGTATACAGTTTGCTCTAAGCTGACCAGAAGACTGTGCACGCACACACATGAAGATGCGCTCATTTGTTAGAAGCATTTGTACAGTACTTTGAAATTAAGGCACTGCAAAAGTGGCTGGTTAAAAGTATTTCCTGGCTTTAGTGCTCTCTCTTCAAAGGTGGGGCAGTCCTTTGACGTCATGTGTGACTTCTAATGTGATTGTTTATAACCTAAATGATCACAGGTGAAGAATCTGAAGACGAAATTTCAGTGAAGTAGCATAATTTTTCTAGATGTGCCAGTAGTTACTTGAAAGACAATTCTGTAGCAGAAGGTGAATGAGCCTGTAGTAAAAATCAATTAGGATCATGACCTAGAAGTCTTCCTTCTCTTCCCAGCTTACAGACACTTTCTACATTTACTCACGACCCATCACTAAATGACTAATCGCTAAATACAGACATATCATTTTTGCTTTGTTAATAAATCAGTAGAAAAATTGAGTATGTCTTTTCTGGAAGCAAGAACAAGACCAATAATATATTAATTTTAAAATGGACTGCTCTTTTACACTTAATTTCTCAGTCAGGATTTGACTGCATACGACACTTTGAACTCCATTACACTCAGTCTGCACCTGTTCACAAAATACATTGCAAAATCTTAGCACGGTATATATTAGCTGGTTACCACATTAAATCAGATTTTCCTACTCAAGTTTTCCTGGGAAGAAAAGACAAAGACTATTTCTCTGTTTATACATGAGATAGAAGTAAACATATTTTAATTATAGAGTTTAAGTCCAGTTCTGAATTTTTTCTCAGTGGGAATAAAGATTACCGATATTTAAAATTGACATTTCCAGTCTCAGGCTAATTGGAACAGTGTAGAGACGGGGCCTCTACTAGAACACTCTCATGATTAAATTATGTGAAAAGAAACATGCTAAGTTTGCAAAGCAGTAACTAAGTGATTGAAGAGGCTCAAGTGATGCACAGAACTGTTCTCTGTATTCTACTTGAATTAGTACTTTGACTGACTGTATGATCATATAATAACCCTTTTTTCCTCTGATAGGAGTCCTCCCTCATTCATTGCTCAAAATTTGCCTGACATCCAGTTGGTAGGAAGCTGCAAAAATTTTATCATCATAGTTCAAAATGCAGCTAAGTGCTTTATTTCCTGTAATCCTATTTTGATATCAGGATCAATTAATTTTCTTATGGCCTTTCCTATTGTATTGATTGTGGTTGTATCTAAGTGACACACAGAAGTCAATAAATACCGTTGCAGAAGTGAACTGTGCTGGAAAAAGGACAGATAAGGTATTAACCATTGTTCACTAAGGTGGACAAACCCTGAGTTTTGTACATGCAAACTACAGTTTGATTGGCATGGCTTCAGCTGTGAGTAGAACTGAATGAAACTTACTTTCCGAGCCAAAGAGAACATCAATATTTGAACAATAATTGTCATTCTAGTTTAGAAAGAAATTTTATTAAAAAAGAAATAAAAATCTTACATTCAAAGAAAATTTGTGTTAGTAAAACGTTCTGGAATATTGTCCTGTAGGATTCTCCCAAAGCCAAAGGTGTCAGTTAGCTGCTCTAACCTGGGGAATCTCCTTGAGTTGCCTTATCTCCAGACACTGGATTCGGAGAGCTTGAGAGCAGTCAGAGCTCACATTGCAGGTGGGGGTTTTCCAGTGTGATTTGAATGATAGAGCCTTGGCCTCGAATGGGGCTCTCCCTGCCCCAATGTTGCCCTCGGATAGGCACCACAACACCCTCGGGATCCAGGGTGTCCCTGGTCAGCCAGGCTAGGAGCTTATTGAAATAATCCTCAGCTCTTGCCCTGCTTTTTCTCTTGGGTTTCCTTTCTTTGGAAACCTAGGCATTCAGCAGGTGTGGAAAGGAGGTCCAGACCTGGGCCTGATCTGGTGTCCCCAACTCCTGATCCCTATGTTTAGACCTAGATTGAGGGTTTCTTACCATATTTCATTGTCTCTGGAGATGCGCACAGTGTTGAACCTAACCCTGAGCATCCCTGGGTACAGGGAAGTTTCCTGGAAATTACAGTTCTCAGACAATCCGTAAAATCATATAACACTGAAATGAGCAAAAAAATATTTTTATCAGGAATATTATGGTTTAATATTTTTTTCCATTACAGAATAATTTCTGTGAAAGTTTGGACAGATATTTTAGTGTTCTACATGTCAGTATTTCCGCAGTCTTCATTACAATGTCTCTTATTGTATGAGATAAGAGGTAATGATACTGTGTATCACTTCAAAGAATGGACCTTCCAGCTGTGATTGAAATGTCTACTGTGAAAAGGAGCAGAGAAACAACTGCACACTGAAGTGAGGATTTCCAGTTCTGCAGGAGGCAAATGCATTGGGACCACTAGTGGGGTAAGTTGATGGGCATTTCTGATAACTGCAAACTGTTTTTCAAGTACTGGTACAATTACTGAGAAGAAACCAAGGGTAAATTTGTTGTCTGTAGAGGGGAACATTCACCACTCAAGAGCCCTTATAAAATATTTACATACCTTTAGTTTTTATCTGCAGCTTTAATTCCCCATAAAATACATTCTATCAGTACTTACCTGTCAAATATTCAGATGCCTTAGCTTTGTGTTTTATATGAAGTTTTTATTTCTGTCAATTTTTATTTTAGATTGCAAATCAAGAAGCTTTCAAGAGAGTTTTGATTAATTTCAGTTACAAGGTGTCTTCATTTCTTTTTTATATTTTGATGGTAATTTACCATGGCATAAAATTGCTTTGCATTAAACTACACTCATGAATCAAGAGTCTTTTCCATTAACAAGATCCATTTAAAGACTAAGCCCACCTACAAATCAACTATTTTGTGTCAGTTTCAGTAATTATTGTTTAGCAAGAACTGGTACGATGGCACCATGAATTATTTCAGTGTATAGATGATTTAGATAAATGGAATGGAAATATTAATACAACTGGTACTGTGCTAAATTACCTGGCAGAAGCCATGGTTTAGGGTCTGTTATTCTCCAGTGGAAAAACAGCGCTTTAGTTTATGCTGCTTTAGATTGTAACAGTATTTCTTAAAAAGAGTTTTATTCATTAGGAAATAATCCAGGGCTACCTTAGCTCTCTAGCTGGGAAGTAACATAATATCTAATGACTAGGGCTTCAAGGTGTTTTAACTCAAATTTATGTGTTTTTATAAATATGTATTTATTAAATAGTTATTAAATATATATATGTGTATGTATATATACTTAAAACATTCAAAGAAGAAGTCACTTGCTCATAAAGTTGTCTAGAAAGGCTGGCATATTAGGAGATAGGTAACATCCACTGAGTTGATGACTGCTGTAAATAATGTATCTGTAGCACAACATTTTCTCTGTAGAGCATTGTTGAGCTTATTTCAGTTGATTTCTACATTGAGGGTATTTTTGTACTATATTCGATAGTTGTGCATTATTTACAGTAGTTCACTGTCACTTAATTGCAAATAAAAAATTACCGTATTAGTCCTCTTGTAATTTGCAAAATTTGTGTCTGTCTTTTTCTGTGATTTCAGCACATGTAATTAATAAAGCAAATTAAATCATCGCAAAGTATTTGATGAGAAGGTTAATTTTTTATTTTCATCAAATACCTGAAAATCAGTGTCTGGGGCACTGGAAATACTATTTTTACTCCTCTCCTTCTTCCAGACTTTGCAGTTTTTTAAGTTGCTCTAATGTATTAATGACTATGCTTATGAAGCACTTTAAGTTTGATCATTTGGACCATATATTTAAAGTTCTGATAACAGAATTTGTCCCTTCTTTTACCTGCAGACTGACATCAAAGCTCTGAGAAATGAGAAGTCCATTTGTCTCAGTAGGTGTTAACTCACATGCCCCAAAACAATTGCTTTACTTCAAGTTTCTCAACATGCCTTAACATTTCAGTTTAGTTAAAACATATAATGCCATGAATGCTGCTTAGTTCGTTGTAGGATAATGGGGTACTAGCTTTAGGCCACAGGGGTGTGGGATCAGGCTGTTTCGTATTTGAATCTAACCTAAACTTTTATTTCACCTGTTGGATTCATTAGGAGGGTGGGAACAAACTTCACTCAGCTAGTTCCCTGGTTTGTTTTCAAGCTCTTATCTGGAAGAACAGTGAGAGGTATATTTTCGCTTCACTTTTCTTCACTTCATTTCTCATGTAGCTTCTGATGTCTTTGTTCTCAGAGTGGAGTTGCAAGCTCTAAAATCTATAATTTCCTGGCTTGCCTAGAGTTGCATCCAAATTACCAGAACAGAGATCCCAAGACTGAGGAACACTAAGGCCATATGTTACACTGCTCAAAGTGGTAGTTTTTTTATTCCTTATCATTAGACTTTGGAACAGCCTGATAAGACCTGCCATTCATCACATGCAGTAGTATCAGAAGCCAGGCCGCAAAGACCAGCATTGACAGCAGAAACCGATCCTGCTGTTAGGGCTCCTGCTGTCTGTAGTACAGCCAAACCAGGAATTGTGTCAACTTCAGACAATTCAAAAGAATAATTGAGGGCTTTATTGAATTAAATTTTAAAATGAAAGATGCTACTTCTTTTACTGTAAGAGAATCTGTGAATACAGGTAAACTTCCTTTCAAAGGGGATTTTCAAAAAGAAATCCAAGACATGAAAATTAGTGAGTTCAATATTACCTTGAAATCTTTGTGAAACTGCAGATTTCCATCTTGTGGTTACAAACATTTTGCTTATGAACTATTGTTGAGGCTCACAGATTGACATCCCCACAAAGCCTGCTTAACGCTGAAGGATGACATTGCCAATTCTTTATTTTAGATTGGCCTCTTTGATGGCTATAAGCATTCCTTAATAGAAGCAGCACATTGCTTTAATATATGTCTCAATTGAGCTACCTTTCCTGCTCTCAAAGGATTAACTGGAGATCTCCCGTCACTTGAAGTGGTTAATAAAACATGTATCTAATAAGCAAATCAAGTCAACTGATCCCCCTGCCTAGGTAAAAGCTGTCAAGCAAAAATTCTAAAAATTTGAGGAAACACTCAAAAACCAAGCAATCTCTCTGCCACTGCATTGTAAAATGAGATTCCTCAAGTGTATGACAATTGGCTACAATGAATGTTCTGCCGAATCCCAGTACAGAACTGTGGGTTTTTTTCCCTGACAATGTTTAACCACAGTTAAATACGCCAAATTGACGTTTGCCTGCAATTACCATGGAGTCATATTGAGATCTTTACTCTCTAAAGAAAATTTGAGTAGCAACAGCATCTTGTAGGACAACATGTCTTGTTTTTACTAATCTTTGTAGTGACTTCTGCTGTTGGCAGCCCATGACTGGTACCCAGCTCTCACAGCATCTTATGTCTTGCTTTGGGAGCTTGCACAACTTTTTTTGTGATATAAAAAACCCACAAAATCCTGAATGAAATATCAAACATAAAGCATTATTTAATAATAATGTTATTCAAGGTCCTCACATAGTCGGTTCTAGTTTCATTCAAAGTTATTGTTCTATGTCCTTTGTTGCAGTGTGACCTGACAAACTGTATGGGTGCCTAAATATTAACTAATGTAAATCACCTGAAGACTCTAAACCTGTACATATTCTGACTATAGCTGAAGTTAAGAATGATGCCATACTCTCAAGTCATGACAAGGATAGGGGGAGAGAGCAACACAGTTAGAAACTTTCTATTTTCTTTTCTGCTCGAGTAAGCCCAGAATTCTGAACCATGTAAATGACTTTTTAATTTACTGAAAAGTCAGACTACTTCTGTGGCAAAACTTGTTATTCAGCCCTTGTAACGCCTGCCAATAGGTGATTAGTTTGAAGGCACAATTAATAATGCTAGTGGAATATCACTGTCCAATGAAACATTTAACACTGAATTTGTAAAAAAAAAAATAATAATCTTGGAGTTTCTTAGTAGGTGATTGTCCATAGTACTTGTCTATAATGTTACAATTCTCTCTGAATGGTGAAATACAGGAAAGCTGTTTCTAATTGAGGATATTCAGCAGAAATCTAGCAAACCTGTTAACAAACTGCAGACATAAAAACGAACTAGGTAGTAGGAAGATGATACACACTTGATTAGGCAGGGAGTTGCATTTTTAGAAAGGAACGAAAAGACAGTGGTACTGATTGCTAATGTGTAGTTACATCACCTATGTTAGTATATATGCCAGAAATAACTTTAGGTAGCATGCCTCCACTCTTGAGCCACATTCATTGGTTTGGAGGTCCCTAATAACTTCTTTCCCCTTGTCCTGATAAGTTAAGATAAAATGGCAAAGCTAAATTGTTCACAATATTTATTGACCCCTATTTAAGAGAAAATCTAGGTTTTACAGAAGCAATCTGATACGTGGTAGAACCACTTTGTTTATGAACTACAGACTGTGTATGATTTGAATTTCTCATTTTCTTGGTTGTAGAAATAGGAAGTAAATCATAGTGGTTCTCTAAGTCTCTTCAAGAAGTTGTAGATAATATGTTAAAGAAGGTGAACTGCTCAGGTAGTGATATTCAAGCTGTACAAGTAACAGAAAGAGATAATGCTCCTCATTTCTTGGCTGCACTTTCAGCAAACGCATCACACATAGACACTGACTTTTTTCCTAACAAGTTGTGACAAGACCCCAATTTGGCCAGATCCTTGAAGTGGAACCTTCTGCAACTTTTCCTTAAAGTGAGAGTGCTGAAAACCACTAATGGCTTTCCAATTACTAAAGCTCTGTCTGATCACAGCACAAGGAACAAGGAAATTGTTCAAACAGACAGAAGTCAGATTTGCTCAGTGAGACGTTAAAAGGTCTGAAAAAAAAAAAAAAAAAATTCCCCAACATATACTTCTTGTATTAATCTAGGGTGGGATCATTCCTCAGGTCCTGATCTCAATCTAGCAATCTCCAATGACTTTAATTAATTTTTTCCTGTGCCATGCATTTGGCTATGTTTTTGCACCCCACTGTTTTAAGGAGACTTTATTTCTCTGTTCGTCAGTAGGCTCCCTCTTCTGCAGTCCAGAAGGTTTACACCAGCTGATCATGCTCAATGGCTCCCGGGGACCGCTCCATCTTTCCTTCAGGCAGTTCTGCACCTTCCACTGCTCTAAAACAAAACAGTGAGTAGGCAATTTTCCTTGCTGATGATGAGAATTTTTTAAAACATAATATACAGTAAACTGTAATCAAGCCCATCACGCACACTGTATATGTTGTTGTCAGAGAAGCTTTCATGGCGTAGACTACTTCATCTTGACTCTTGAACCAGCCAACACTAGCAGCATCAAGCTTCTTACATGCAGGATTGGATGCAGGTACACATAGAAACTGCAGGAGCTACACATGACCTGGACTGGATGTATCACATTAGGCAGTGTAGATTTAGTGTATGTATAGGATATTTGTAAGTATTAATTGTTCAAATATTACAGACACTTTTAAAAAATATTTATTTATTTATTTAATATTTATTAGAGAAAAATAATTTTATGAGCTAGTCATCCTCTGTTTTGGTAAAGTTTAGCTATTCTGGAAAAGCTATTGAGTGGTCATGTATTGTATCAAAATATGTTTAAAAGATCGTAAGCTAAACACATTGGACAACTGTAGTGGTAGCAGTTTTTTCTTGACTTCTGAGGGCTTGGCTTTCTAGCCTGTACAACTTCACAAAACTGTACTCAAATCATACCTTCCATACATGGAGACAGCAGTTGAGATTTTTTGGCACCGATTTATCAATAATCATTGGTGCATGTAGAGTTTAAAGATGAGCATGGAAGAAAGGGAGTATTAAAAGGCAAAGTGAGCTGCCAATAGTGGCACATGAGGCTGGAGACTATAGGTATAATAAGAATCAATATGTTATGTCTTTATGATGAAGTTATTTCAGGAGTGAAAGTCCACCTGAGTCTTATTGCTAGCCTAGGTCTTTCGACCATAAGCATGTTTGTTGTTTTCTATTTCTTTCTTCCCCAAGAAAACTGAAATCTCAAAAAGTCCAGTATTGATACAGTCCATCCTTTTAGAGGAATACCTTTGCTGGTGAAATTATTCACTTGGTGTGGTTGTGCAACTTCAACAGCAACATGGCTGGGGATCTCGTAGATTCACCCTCACTGGCAGAGCCTGTTACAGACCCTTACATTAATCTACCCAATGAGTAGCTGATTATTAGCTCTTGGGCCAAGAGCTGCCTGGGCATTGATTCTTTATCAGTCATAACGGGTTCCTGATCACTGCATGCAGTTTGCAGAAGGAGATATAACTGAAGTGGAGGAATACAGAAACAAAAGTGATCTTTCGTTTATGTGCCTGCATTAGTATAGGAACAGGGATTTTTTGTTTGTGGGATGGGGGGCTGTTTGTTTGTCTGTTCTTGAAGCGGGGACACTTCAGTGGATCTGACCCAAAGCCTCTCAGAAGCATAGATAGAATCAAATTTTTACTGTCCGAAGAATGAGGCCTGGTTCATTCCTGTCACAGAAAGGAGTGAGAAAGGTAAGGAAAAGGGGCAGGACTAGGATCAAAAACTTTCAGGAGGACCCTGTAGAGCAGGCTTTATCTCTTGCCTGTGGAGAGGAGAAGGGAGAGGTTGCTCCCTTACTTTTCCCTGCCTTTCCTTAATCACACTCTGTGAGGTCAACAGTGGAAGTCTATTATTTTTTTTGCTCTTTTTTAAAGTCATGATATAGGTAAGGCAAAAAGAAGAATGACGGTTCTCCTAGCAACTGCCTGATTTTGCTGTATTTAAAGCTAATCCTCAGAAACTTAGATCTGAATGCAGAACAGTGGAAGGTTTAAAATGGTGGTGTGTCTCAAAAATAGTATATTTCTGTGTTATATATACAAAGACATATACACAAGCTGATTTTTAATTACACCTTCCCCCACAGATTTTCTAAGTTTCAATTTAGTGTGCGACAAAATATTGTGATAGCTTCATTCTGTATATCAGCCTAAGGAGCAACAGGTCCCTGACCCATGATCAGAGTTGACCTTCCTCAATTTATACAACTATTTAATTCTCCAACTTTCTGTTTGCTATAAAGAGAACACAGAATATGAAAAGAGCAAAATACAAAAAGAGGACTTTGGCCTATGCATTAGGCACACGATTCACTGTCAAAATCCCCTATTTCCCTTTGTTACTGGAACTTGGCCACTGAGGGTTCTCCATCTGAATGGGCTGTGAGTTCCAGTGAACAGAGGATTCCTACCAACAGCTGAATACTCATGTTTATTCACTTTACATTTTTTGGGAGGAAGAGTTAAAATAAATATGAGATGGAGTTTAGATTCTTGTAGGAAGATAAACTCTCTTCTCACATGTATTCTGCCTTACTGATCAGACTTATTTCACCTTAAAAATGTTATTTCCAAATCACAACCATAGAGAAGTCAAAAGACCTAATGTAGGAATTATTAACATAAGAGAAGATGGAGCCAATGAGCTCCTTTCTTCTCCCTTGAGAGTAGCCTTTGAGTGAGAAAAGTTCCCTAATATGATGAAGATTACGCTCATGACACCTTACTCCACTTCCTCAGATGCAAGAGATAACTGCCTGGGGTCTGCTGGGGTAAGCACAAAGGAGGCCCCTGTTCTGCTTTGTTCTTTTGACCCCAAATCGAACAGAAACAGGGGTTGCCTAGGATACTCGAAGGAAAGATCAGGTGGCCTGCTCACCATTTTCAGCCTTCTCGGTCACACAGGAAAAGGACAGAAAGTGAGATAGCCTGGGCCCACTATCTGCTCCATCCTCCCTGCTGATCTGCAGGCTCTGCATTTGCTCTCTATTGGAGGAGTACAACAAGGGGAAGATACTGGGTAGTGTTTTATGTCTATTTTGAAAGTAATTCAATACTCCACTAATTTAAAAAGAACAGGATCGAGATGTGGTTTTACTATTCAGATACCTTCTCAGACTCTCAAAATTAAACACAGAATGAATACAACAAAACAACTAGAGATAATTTATTACCTGAATTTCTTGTTGGATATAGGCTAATATAGCATGATCTCAGACACTGGAAAGCTTAGTAGTTTGAGCTGTCTTTAGTCCACTGACTGTGAACATAAAGATCAAATAACTGAAGAGTAATTTTTTTAGTGTGCAATGTCTTGGAAGTCCTTGAATGTGGAAAGGGAATTCATTAAAAAATCTGCTATAAATGAAAAACATTAATATGGGAAAATTTCAATTTTTTTCAAATAAACTGCAATTACAAATAAGCAACAACTGCACCACAGTTTTATATGTTATTTTGTAGAACCTGTAATATTTCCATTTTTAGGAATGACTTCTTGATTAGACACCAAGCAGGATGCATTGTTAATAAAATCTTTGCTGAAAGATGTGTGCAGTTCTGGTGTCTTGGTAGGGGAGAGGAGTAGGTATCAGGCTGTCCAGAGCTGCTGGCTCCCCAGCTGGCAATCTCAGCAGGGACATCAAGTACAGAATAAACCTCTCACCCCTAGGTGTCTCTCCAGGTCAGACTCAAGAAACAACGTCAGAATAATGGATAGAAGTTTATATCTGACATTAACCATTCTTAAGTGTCCTACACAGAAATGTTTTCATCAGGCACTTTGAGATGTTTGATATGAATAAACTTTTTCCAAAGATGTGTAGCTTAAGCTTAACTACATTCTCTATATTATGACTGTGAGAGTCATCCGTGGTCACAGTTTTTCAGAAAACACTACATTTTAAACTTCTTGGGATCCTTGCTTTTCCTATATAGCATAATTATTTTTACTTTATTTGTTGAAGTTTAGTTTTCAGTGAATCGTTAGGATCACTCCTTTCAAGTCTAAATGTGAAGCATGTTTCTACTTCCTTTCCTGTAAGAGGGACATACAGCCTGATAGCTCATTAAAATACAACAAAAATTGCCACGACGACTCTTGAAATTCATATTTTCTTTCTTCTCAGTGTGTGGGAAGAATGTTAAGAATCTGCATTAGGTTGGAAATTAAATAAGAAGAAAAATGTTTCATTCTGGAAAGGGCTCTGATGCTGTCATTGGTGTAAGAACCTGAAGAGAATAGAAAAATCTGCCATTTTTCCCAATCAGCAGGTGGGGTGGTACAATTTATATTTGTTCCTAGGATGATCAATTTTTTGACAGCACATTGAAGAAGAATAGAATTTAAGAATAATGTTAGAAAGTTAAAACCAAAGCAATAATACTGATGTCTGCTTCAATATATCAAATAATCCAGCAATTCTATCCAATTTACTTTTCCCTGCCTAATTAAGTCCAAAATCACAGCTTAGAAAAACATGTCCATTAAGTTAACTCTATAATCAAATCTGAAAGAAATTTTCTTTCATGTTCTGCTTGATTCTCCACTTGCAGCAGGGTTAAATATATGGTTCTGCTTAATTAGGTGAGACCTCTTATCTATCTTATGTATTCAACTGATTTCTTTTTGTGTGTAGCATTAATGGTCAGAATTTCAGATGAAGGAAAAGCCCCATACCTTAAATTTCTCAAGATTTCAAAAAAGATGGAGGGAGAGGAGGGACTTCCAGTGCTTGTGAACCTTGATATTTTAGCTCAACTTTCCAATCAATAGCTTAATAGCAACTACTGCAGCTTTGAGATCCCAAAGTGAGAGTTGGCATTTAACTAATCTAATCAGTTGAGAACATTTAGATCTGTGGAGTCAGAGCTATTACACTTACTGAAAAACAAGATATAGAGTTGGAACAAGGGATACATCCATCATCAAGAGCTGTGTCTGAGGTAGGGCTTTGGATCTTACAAATACATTATTGCTTCACATGGTAAGCTTTACTGACAAATAAAGACAAGTTTATTCCATCATGAATTTTACTTACTGAGTGCTTCCTTATAAGATGAAGGAAACATTTTTTGGGGGAGAGCCTTTTACTTCATTTCAGAGTTTTCCTGACAAACAGTAAAGTACATCATTACTGTTGTCTTAAACATAACTGGGGTTTAGAGGCTCATAGGTAAAGTGTTCTTTTCCGCATCTTAAGTAGTTTCCAAAGATTAATTTTGATTTTATACTGTGTGCAGAAAAACAATATCTTTTGATTTATTTCTTTCTGCTGCCTTCCCCCTTAGTGTGGAGGGGGGATGGACAAGATGGGAAGAGAAGTAAACCAGTTGTGTTTTAGTCAATCTTCCTTCGTAATGACCAGACTTCAGAAGAAAAGTAAAAAGCTTCCTTTAATGGTAGGTAAAATGAAGCTACAAATCTTTTGTATTTTAATCTAGCTCTAGGAAGGCCAACATAAGGGTCTCAGCATTAGTCTTCCATTAGTATTGGACTGAAACAAACTATTTTGTATGTTTTACAGTGCACCTTTCTACTTTTCATTGCTTTTCTTTTTTGGGACCTCAAAAGTTTGTCTAGGCCATTTCTCTTTGTGTGTGTGTGTGTGCACATGTGCGTGTGTGGTGGTGTAGGTTTTTTGTTTATTTGGATTTTTTGTGGGTATTTTGGGGATAGTAACAAGGAATCCTGGCCAGCAACAGGTAGTCATGCCTGTCATTACCCTAAATTTATTCATTTTTCATTTCTGTGTTTATTCTCTTTAATAATTTGCAATGTTAAAGATGTAAACAGTTTTTAGAACCTTGTTAAGTAGACTTCGCTATGATGTTGCATTCTACCTTCCTCTTTCTTCTAAACTCATGGGGAAAAGTATTAAGCAAAAGAGAGAGTGAGCACTAAAATACATGAGTATTTTTTCAGTCAAATTATATTCAGTGTGCAGTTGCATATAAGATGTGCTCATTTGTGAAAGGTTTGAGTTTACTTAGCCAAAATAAGCTTGATTTTTATGAGCAAGCAGAGTTAACAGTTTCTTAAGCTGTACTTAAGAAAGAGAAGGGATAGAAGTTTAAATGAGTTACTAAAACCTAGAACAACAAAAAGACCTTTCACAATTTCTCAAAGCTTTATTTTTCTGTATTTCATGTCAAATTCAAGTTAACATTTTTCCATGCACAAAATAAATAAAGTGCAAAGTCGCATACTAGCTTGCGAAACAGACCTGAGTTCTTCTAATTCAAAATCAAACAGCTTTTGACATGCTGGCATTGTGTTTTGTTTCTCTGAGGCAATAATTACTCTACTGTCCTTTGTGGCTCAGGAAAATATTATAACCCAAGAATTAACAGATTACGTGTTGATAATAATTTCCTGGTTAGTAATGCCCATGCTGGTAAGAAGAATGAAAATGTAATGAAATTCTCCTTCTCCTGTTGCAGAATGCCAATTGGAGGTCTTATTTGCCAATTCTCAATGATGGACTTAGACTGCTTTTGCCTTTTGTGCCCTGTTGAGAACAGGACACAGTCCTTGTCACATTTATAAGCTTTCTCATTCAGTGCTACTTTATGGGCACGGATTTTAGGTCAATATGTCTTTACCTGTAATCCAAAAAGTTACAGCAGTCAGCTGAGTGGGTCAAATGAGGAAATCTGTCAGTTTAGCCAGTTCTAAGGTACATGTAAGGTGTTTTGATTATTAGCAGCAAATCCTTACCTTTCACCAGCTATCCTCCTTCCGCATTTTATATCTGTGTGTGCACAAGTGCATGTGTTAAACAATATTTTCCCCTGGTCTCTTTAACATTTTTTGTGTCATGTGAATCATTCAGTCTTTCTTCCTTCAACAAGTCCTGGAAGAGATATCAGAAAATATCCCATCTTGTCCAGTTTTGCCAACATTGTTCTGTTTACCAATGCTCTGTGGTGACATATGTCACCCAAAAGGCTTAAAAGGGTTTTCCAAAAAATTTTTTTATGTTGTTATTTTATTTGTCTAAAGTATAGGCATTTTTCTGTGGGAACATGAAGCCATCATAGTCGTCTTGCTTAGCTTAATCATAAAAAAAGAATAAAAAAAATTAATTTGCATATGTAATCATAATTAATGAATGCTTCTATAAAACACTCTCGTTCATATGCCTTGCAATCCAACAGACTCTTTCTTCATTTTCTTCAGGAAGTGAGGAGATGTTTTATGGTTTTTCTTTTTTATTACTATTATTTAGTTTCTTTTTTTCTTTTTTTGTTTCATTTCATTCATTTGATTCTTGTAAGGAAACCTCAATGCCACTGTTAGGTATCAGGAAGTAATTCTGATTAACTGATTACTCTAAATGGTTGATTTTTCATTTGAGACAGTCTATCTTATTCTTTCGCCTTTGATCATTACGTGACCTTACAATTAATCCCCAAACCAAATCTATCCTGTAAATTCTGGTATATCTTAAAATCCATGCAGAGTTTAGAGGCAGGTTTTATTTTTTCTACAGCAATTAATCAAAAATTGTTGACTTATTCTGTTCAGTCGCAAGCGACATAGCGATATTTACAGCTTCTTCCCGTGTGACTTTCTGATTCTTGAGTCCGGATCCTGAAATATGAAGTTTCTGTTTCTTAAAATAGAATAGAATCATACAATTATTAAGGCTGGAAAAGACCTCTAAAAGATCATCAAGTCCCACTGTCAACCCATCACCATCATGCCTACTAAACCATGCCCTGAAGTGCCATGTCTACACGCTTTTTGAACACCTCCAGGGATAGTGACTCCACCACTTCCCTGGGCAGCCTGTTCCAATGCCTGACTATTCTTTCAGTAAATAAATTTTTCCTAATATCCAATCTAAACCTCACCTGATGCAACTTGAGGCCATTGCCTCTCATCCTCTTGGTAGTTACTTGGGAAAAGAGACCAACACCCTGCTTCACTACAATCACCTTTCAGATAGTTGTAGAGAGCAGTAAGGTCTCCCCTCAGCTTCCTCCAGACTAAACAATCCCATTTACCTCAGCTGTTCCTCATAAGACTTGCTCTCTAGACCCTTGACCGGTTTCATTGCCCTTCTCTGGACATGCTCCATCACCTCAGTGTCCTTCTTGCAGTGAGGGGTCCAAAACTGAACACAGTACTCGAGGTGCGGCCTCACCAGTGCTGAGTACAGGGGCACGATCACCTCCCTGCTTCTTGCTGGCCACACTATTCCTGACACAAGCCAGGATGCCGTTCGCCTTCTTGTCCACCTGGGCACACTGCTGGCTCATGTTCTGTTACTTTCTGCTGTTAAATCTCCTGAAAACATACCTAATGGAAATAATTGTATTAGCAATTAAATAACAAAATTCATTAGATAAAAAGTGCACTAACCATTAGCAAAAATCAACCAACAAGGAAAATTTAAAATGTGCAAACCACTTTTTGATTTAAACTCAGAGTCTACCTGCCAATTGCCCTAGGACTGATCTCTCCGGGAAGGCCTTCAGTATGGACTTCCTAATGCTGGTGCTGGAGAGTGGTGCTTCCCTAACATGAAATAATCCCCTTGAGCTGATATAAAAGGCACTTGGAACATGATCCATCATTCTGGAGACTTTACACACACATGTGTGAGGTGAAACATAGCGAGGGTAAAGACTGTACGAGGGCAGTGGAAAGAAATGAGGAAAGAAGAAAGCAGCAATTGGCCCCGGCTCTGTAAAAGCACTTTAAAGTAAGGACAAGGTGGGAATGCCTGCTCTGTGCCTGTCCCAGGTGCTGCTGAGGGGACAATCATGTGCTGTAGGGCTGCAGCAGGTGCAGGAAAAGAAGGTTATCAGGAGTAGTCAACATGGATTCACCAAGGGGAAATCATGCCAGACCAATCTGATGGCTTTCTACGATTACATGACTGGCTGGGTAGATGAAGGGAGAGCCGTGGATGTTGTCTACCTAGACTTCAGCAAGGCTTTTGACACAGTCTCCCATAACATCCTCCTAGGGAAGCTCAGGAAGT